>Ga0137365_10000823_pt1 | contig 22579 bp, 20 predicted proteins | sample SagtaG_9_FD_104799 | JGI IMG/M metagenome (GOLD analysis project Ga0137365, IMG submission 104799) | Vadose zone soil microbial communities from Sagehorn Ranch, Mendocino, California, USA - Sage1_L_40_16 metaG | ecosystem: Environmental > Terrestrial > Soil > Vadose zone | place: USA...
AAGACGACACAGGAGTTCGGCGTTCGCTCTCAGAACCGGAATAGAAACGTCTCGTTGCTCGATGCGTATCGCAGGGTCCTTCGGTCCGACGCGTGAAGGAATTGATCTCGCAACCCGAGCCAACCGCGCAATTGGGGCGGCGCTTGTCCCACAGGGCCAGACCATCCCTGGCGCGCCAATCCTCCCTTGACTTCGGCGAAGGTCGCATCCTGCCGCAGTGAAAGCAGGGTGATTCCCGGTCCTTTCGAGACCGTTAACTCGAAGTCGCCAGCCCCAGAAAAGCGGACGAGCGCCTCGCCAATGAGCGTTGTCTTCGGTGTTCGATACATGAGCTGACCGCTCTTGGTTTGCCATCCACCTGCTGGCTCGGAAAATTCATGATGTGAAACCGTTGCGCAACTTATTACGCCAAATAAGGTAATCGCTAGAAGAGGAGTAAATCCTGTAGCCACGGCCCTGTGGGCCGTAAACGGACTCATGACATAACGCCAGCTGTCTCGGCGGGTACTGGCGCTTCTTCTTTCTTCGGCACCAGCGAGAGGCGCGGCGAAAATGCAAAAAACTTCTGGGCGTACACGAAAAAGTAGAACAACCACATTCGCCATTTAATCGCAAAGCTTTTGCCTTCATTGCCCGCGAGCACGGCATTTACCGCGGCAGCGATCTGCATCCTATCGGTAGGATTCAGGAAGACTTCGAGAAATTCTTTGCTGCGTTGGTACCACGCCGTCACGAACGTCAGGTAAATGTCCATGATCCGGTTCACGCTGCGGGAATATTTCTCGAAGAGTCGGGAGCGTTTCGATTCGTCGCGCAAAACCTCGTCCAATGTGTCGGCCGCCCGTTCGGCAGACATAATTGCCAGAAAAACGCCGCTGCTAAATACCGGATCAATAAACCCGGCAGCATCACCGGCCAGTAGCCAGCGCTCGCCGGAAAGCCGGCTGTTCCGATACGAAAAATCGCCAGTCGAATAAACGGGCGATACACGAACGGCGTTCTTCATTCGCTCGCTAATCAACGGCTGCTCCGCGATGAATTTTTCGAGGGCGGCCTGAGGCGCGAGCTTTGCCGCCCGAAAAGTGGCCGTGTCCATCACCGCTCCGACGCTGGTCCGGGTGTTCGTCAGTGGAATCATCCAGAACCAGCGGTCGAGTCCGCGCACCATGCGAATAAGTGTCGCATCGCGGCCCGGGAGACGATCGATGTTTTCATAGTGCGCGAACACTGAAAACTTCTGCAGATGGTCGTAGCTCTTCTTGAGATTAAAAAAACTGCCGAGCACAGTTTGCCTTCCACTGCAATCGAGCAGATAGCGCGCCTCGATTGTCGAACTTGCGCCTCTGGAATCGATCTCAATCTTTACCCGATCAGCGGCGAAATCCATGCTCTTCACTACGCTTTCTTCAAGGACTTTCGCGCCATTCTCCCTCGAATGGTCGAGCAATAACTTATCGAAATCCGAACGCGTTACTTGATAAGCACGATCGCGCTGTGAGCGAAAACCATCTTTAAAATAAAACTTTATACCCCTGGTTCCGCACGCCGCCATGATCTCGCCGCCAAACTTTGGCAGAAAAGTGCGGTCCAGTTTTTCGCGCACCCCAAGGCGATCGAACGTTTGAATACTGAATGGCAGGAGCGATTCGCCAATATGGAAGCGCGGGAATTTCTCGCGCTCAAACACGATTACCTGCCGGCCCGCTTTCGCGAGTAAAGTTGCCGCGGTGCTGCCTGCCGGCCCGCCTCCAATGATTGCGACGTCGTACATCCCGGCACTCATCGTATATTGATATTAACAAATTTTCGAGCTTTTGGTAGGGACGCCGCGAGCCACTATGCAAAACGTTTTTGGCGTTGCGGAGCTAAAATCCAGAGAGTGGGCCACCCCGAGATGGATGCTTGGATAAGAGGAAGGGATTGACTTAACGCGTCGCAGGTCGCTCACCTTACCGGAATACGGGAGTGTTTCGAAAATCACCGACCCTTCGAACCGTACCGTTACACGGGTCCAGCTCAACAACGCAAAACGGAGTCTGCTTGCTTCCTCTAGGGATCTCGAATGACACATCATAGACGGGGATATCCGGCCCTGACTCGGTAACAATGGTACCACGCGCCGCGTCTACTGTATATTGCTCCGGAAGCCCAATATTGCGCCGACTAATCTCTCGCTTGGCAATCTGTATAGCATCCTCCTTCGTGATGGACGCGCAGCATCCCGAAGTAGGGCGGTGAACGCGATCGCAAGCAGCCTCATAGTCATTGGAGTCGGCTCAGCGCCGATCCTACTACGAGACGACCGATTTGTGCTAACGTGTGCGCCAGAAGATGAAGTTGATCGATCGCTTTCTTAGCCGTGAGCTGATCGTGAACGTGTTGTTCGCCATCGCCGTGCTGAGCCTCGTGCTCGTCGTGGGAAATATTTTCCGCAAGCTTCTTCCGTTGCTGGTGAATCACGACGTGCCGATGGAATACCTGATCACGTTCATCGCCTACGTGTTGCCATTCTCGCTCATCTTCACCATACCCTGGGGATTGTTGACGGCGATCCTGCTCGTGTTTGGACGGCTTTCTGCAGACAACGAATTGATCGCTCTGCGCGCGAACGGTGTGAGTGTTCCCCGTGTGTGCGTTTCGCTTTGGGGCGTCGCCCTGGCGTGCACTGTGATCTGTCTCTGGCTCAACGTGCAGGTCGCGCCAGCGGCACAGGAAAAATTGCGCAGCACCATTTTCGATCTCGCTACGCGAAATCCGATGGCGCTCTTTGGCAGCGATCAGGTGATCGATCAGTTTCCCGGGCGCAAAATCTATGTGGGAAAAAAAGAAGGTAACAAGCTTGAGAACATTACTGTGTTCGAGTTGAACCAAAACTCGCTGCCGGTGAAGGTGACTTACGCGCGCACCGGCATGCTCGAAGCCGATTTGGCGAACAAGCAAATCCTTATGCATCTGTATCAGGCGCGTTACCAGGAGCGCGATCAAAAGGACCCGTCCAACCTGCGAAAGATACGCGACGGAATCAATATGGTGGAAGGCACATTGCCTATCAGCCTTGAGGAGCTTTACAACAAAGAGAAAAAACGGCCGAGCCGATCTGCGTTGTCCATCGAACAATTGCTGGAGCAATTGAAAAGCGAGAACAAACGCGAACGCAGCGCCAGCCGCACCGAAATCAATAAACGGTTTTCGTTTCCGTTTGCATGTGTTGCGTTCGCGATAATCGGAGTTCCGCTTGGCGTCACGGCGCATCGCCGGGAGACCTCAATCGGGTTCGCCATGGGTTTGATCGTAGCTACGACCTACTTTCTCTTTGTCATCATTGGCGATACGCTGCGTGGAAATCCGCATGCGCACCCGGAACTGCTCGTCTGGTTTCCCAATGTTCTTTTCATCATCCTTGGTTGCCTTTTGTTCCGGCGGTTGGCACGGCAATAAGCATGGATTTGTGCGCAGGCGAATGAGCTTGCGCAACTATGATCAGGCTTCCTCAGGCTCCGGTCCCAGCGAGAGCGAAGGTGCCTCTGCTGGGCGAGGCGCTCGACGTTGGAAGACCGGCATCCGTAATGTGTTCCACAGATAAACAGCCACGCAGGCCAGAACCAGAACGGACGCGTAAGATCGAATGTGCTTGAGCAGATCAATCGCCCAGAGCGTTGCTTCGAGTTTCTTATCGATCAGCATCACGTGCACAATCATCGCCGTGCTCGCCGCCGAGATAATGAAATGAATGATGCTCAATCTGAGACTGACTCCCAAGGCGACAGCGCTAACTACCGCACCCCAGACGAGGTAGCGCTCATGCATCTGTCCCAGCAGCGCGAACATCAGCAGCCACGGGGCAGTGATCGCGATCAGGACGCGAGGATCGCGATCGCGAACCTGTCGTGCAGCCCCGTACGCGCATACTGCGAGTGCGCCAAGGTAGAGGAGCCGCAGGGTCCATTGCAGTGTGAGGTGAAAATGCAGAGATCCAAAATGAACCGACCAAAATGAATCCTTCAAGGACCAGCCAAGCTTGGAGAGAAGTGATGGAAGGTTGTAACACGAACTGATGACAAGGTAGGCGTAATGCTCGCTGCCATACAGAAAACCGACTTGCAGCCACGCGAAGCTTCCACCAGCGAAGGCGCCAATCATAAATGCGGCGCATCCGGTGATCCCGCTGATCCACGCGCTTCGATGTGGTAACTTCCGTGGCAGAAGCAATAACGAGCTAGCGGTAGTAACAGCAAGAAGTGCAATCCAGGCTGCCGGCGTGCGTAGAAGCCATGGCGACGCGATCAGCGCCGCCGTCGCGGTGAACCCTGCGAGCACACGCAGCGCGCGGTTCCATCTTTTTTGCCACAACGGCCAAAGAACAAAAAACGGCGCCACAAATAACAGTTGCCCCTTAAACATTGCGCCTGTGGCCAGCAGACAACCACATACGAACCAGCGATTTTTCAGCGCTGCGAGCGCAGCGAAGAGATAAAACGGCAGGATCCATACGTCCCATTGCGGCCATCCATGCGCGTCAAGAATCATGGACGGCTCAAGCCACGCCACGCTGCCCGCAGCGAGGCCGCAGATCCAAGCGCGATGTGGTAGCGGTAAGCCAGGAAGCAAGGATGACCGCGTCGTGCGCGAGCAGCGCTGCACGCACAAACGCACCAGGAAAAAAATTGCCACTGCGGAAAGCAGTTCACATAACAAATTGATCTTCAATAGCGGGTTGACCAACTTTGGATGTCCGTCATCAACGCCGGGGAATTGGTTGCGCACCTGCCTTCCCCAGATTGCCATGACCAGAAGTCGCAGCGGCGGATAGTCGAGGCCGTAATCGTTGTCGTACGCCTTATGCTTCACCCGATCGTAGAGCGCCAGGTAACCGCGGCCGAATCCGGTCAATGAATTAGCAGTAGCTTCGTCGGGCGATAACCGACGCGCTTCTTTCAGAACCTCGCTGCCCCAGTAAAAAGCGTTGACGATGTCATGCTGATAACGCACGTGCCTCGTCGTTTCGCCGATCCAGCGGCGCAGCTGAACTCCGCCGAGGGAAAGTGCAACGATGAGAAGCGCAAGCAATGCACGCCGAACAAATGTACTGGCGTAGATTTGGCTAAGCAGCGCGCGAATGCCCATCGGATACCGGTTAAAAAGACAGCAGTTGGATAGATCGGTTACAGTATTTGATGTGAAATTGTTCTTCCCCATTCGAGCGTGACTTTAGCGATAGCCGTATGAAATCAGCAATTCGTCCCAGAATTTTGGCTCCAGCGGTAGGATTCGAACCTACGACCAATCGGTTAACAGCCGACCGCTCTACCACTGAGCTACGCTGGATTTTCTTTCTCGCCGTTGCGGAGGGTATATCTTGCTCGACGATTCTGTTGAGGCAACTGGCAATCGGTTAATCCCGACTTTGTCGGGACTCTACCACTGAGCTACGCTGGATCGCTTCTCGCGGTTGTGGAGCGTGAATTTTGTCCCGCCCGATCTGCGACGGCAAGTGCTTATTTGCACAAAAATTGCCGCTGAAAACCAGCGGCTGCCACAGCAGAATCGTTCGCAACGAAAAATTGGTTGCGGGGGCGGGATTTGAACCCGCGGCCTTCAGGTTATGAGCCTGACGAGCTACCAGGCTGCTCCACCCCGCATTTTGAGAATAATTTCGATATCGACGTTGTGCAAATCGAAAAAGCATTTGTTCCACGGCAGCGAGGTGAAATAGCGATCCCATTTGCGTTCGCCGCCGCGTGTGACTTCGTTGATGCGTGACCAAAAGATCTTCTGGCGAAATCGAAACCGGAAAAATTCTCGTCGGCACAGCCAGTTGGTCGGATCCCGGTTTTGTGGAGCGCTGGTATCCAAAAAAGATGCCGCCTGGTGAGCGGCTCCAATGGTACGCGCAGCATTTCGAAATGGTCGAGGTGAACTCAACATTTTATTCCGTGCCAGAGCCAAGAATGGTGGAACGCTGGTGCGCGGCGACTCCGGATGACTTCACGTTCGACGTAAAGTTACACCAACTGTTCTCATTCCACTCGACGCCGGCAAAGCTCTTGCCGCCGGATTTACAAAGACGCGCAGAGACAGATGCCACGGGAATTGTGAAATCGACACCGGAGTTGCAAGAAGCACTCCTTGGGACCTTTCTGCGGTCGATGTCGATTTTCTGCGATGCTCGAAAGCTGGGCGTATTACTTCTGCAACTCTCGCCTGCTTTTTCGCCGCGAAAACATCAACTAAGCGAACTCCAGTCGTTGATCGATATGTTGGGCGGCTACGATCTTGCGATAGAGTTTCGAAATCGCAATTGGGCAGTCGGTGATCAGTTGGAATCGACAATTGATTTTGTGCGAAAGCGTCGCGCAATTTTTGTGAACGTGGACGCGCCTGGATCGGATCATTTCATGGTCATGCCATCGGACGTGGACGAGGTGACGAACTCGAAGGTTGCATATCTGCGTCTGCATGGACGCAATGAAAAGGCCTATGTCACTGGTAGAACCGTGGCCGCGCGTTTCGATTACGATTATAGCGAGAGTGAAATCGCGGAGGTCGCACAGCGCAGCAGGAAGCTGACGAAGGAAACACGTGAATTGCATGTGATTTTCAACAACAACAATCTCGATTATGCGCCACGCGCGGCGCTTCGTTTGCGCAAGGCGCTTGGTCAGATCGTCAAGACGCCGGCACGGACAGCCGAGCTGTTTTAGTTTAGGTTCGAGAGTGCACGATCTACGTCCCGCGCAGAAATCTCCACGGGATTATGAGTCGCGGTTACCAGGGCCATTCGCACGACTGAAACGTTGGCTTGTCGCGCATCACATGACCTTGATGACAATTGCCGACACGCCGCACTCCATTGCTCTCGGCTCGGCGATCGGAATTTTTTTCGGGTTCACACCGCTCTATCCTTTGAAAACATTGCTATCGATCGGTACGGCGTGGGTCTGCCGCTGCAACAAGATTGCAGCTGCGATTGCGGTAACGCTGCACGACGTCCTGATCTGGGTGATGCCCGCGATCTATCTCGCCGAATATCAGTTGGGCTGCTGGAGGTTACAGCGGCCGCCAGCCCAGCGCGTGCATTTCCGCCAGTTTGGACTCCACGACTACGTGCATTGGCATGTATTTTCACGGGTCGTTTGGCCCACATTTTGGCCTGCGTTCGTTGGTTCGCTGTTTCTCGCGGTTCCTTCAGCGATCATCATTTATTTTGTGATGCGGTTATTGGTAAGCCGCGCTCGAATGCCACAGAAGACGGCGTGAGCGCGCGGCAGCTTCTCAACGCGTTCGCGAGAAATACGGCTTTGGCGTCGTCTTCGGAGAAGGCGATTCACTTTTGACAAGATAGAGCGCGTTACGACGGGCGTTTGCGAATCAGAACGCGTCGATTAAGGTGCTGCGGTTCAAGGGTCCTTATGCATTTATCACGTCGTTTTCTCATCGTTTTATCCGCTTTTCTCGCCAGCATGGCGCTTCTCCGCTCCGCGGCTGCCGCAGAGGCATATCTCATCGCCGACGCCCAAACGGGCTACATTTTGGAAGAACAGGAATCGAGGAAAAAACTGCAAGTCGGCAGCCTGACGAAAATCGCGACTGCAAGTGTGGTACTCGATTGGGCGGAACGAAGATCGGGCGACCTCAATCAGGCAGTTACGATCCCGCAGGAGGCGTTTGTCGGCACTCTCGAAAACAACATTGGTTTTCAGCCGGGCGATAGCATCACCCTGCGAGATCTTCTCTACGCTGCGCTTGTTCAGTCCGATAACATTGCGGCTTATACGCTCGCGTACCAGGTCGGCTCAAAGGTAGAGTCGCTCGCGCCAGGTGAGGCGAGCTCGAAATACACGCCAGTTGATGCGTTCGTTGCCCAGATGAATGCGCTGGCCAAACAATTGAAGATGGACCGTACGCGTTTTGTGAACCCGCACGGCGTCGATTACAAGGTCAAGCCGTTGCCGTATTCAACAGCCGAAGACATGGCGCGCCTTACTCGCTATGCGATGAACAAAGCCAGTTTCCGCTTTTATGTGTCGCAAAAGGAACGACAAATTTCATTTGATCGATTCGGGCGTCGATTGAATTACGTGCTTCGTAACACAAACGAACTCCTGGGAAAAATGGGCATCGACGGAGTCAAAACAGGTCGCACCGCGCGATCCGGTGATTGTTTGATCCTGTATGCCAATCGTCAGGCGGAAGTTGTTCGCCAGGGCCAGATGGAAACAGTGTATCCGCGTCATTTGATGATCGTGCTCCTAGGCAGCACAAATCGATTCGGTGAAGGCGCAGCCCTTTTGCAACGCGGCTGGCAGTTATACGATCAATGGGCCGCCGGCGGTCGTGTCGCCGATTCAAAGAAAATGCTCTGATTGCAAAAATGAAGCCACGGATTGGTGTTCTGACCAGCGGTGGCGATTGCCCCGGACTTAATGCGGTCCTGCGCGGCGTGGTACTTGCGGCCGAGAAACTCGGCTGGGAAGTAGTTGGTTTTCGTGACGGATTCGAAGGACTTCTTCCTCCCGGCGATCATGTCAGTCTCGACCGCCAAAGTATCAACGGGATTATGTCTCTGGGCGGCACGATCATCGGCACGACGAATCGCGGTCATTTTGCTGCCAAGGTCGGTGCCGGCGATCGGACAATTGTGCCTGAGAACATCATTGCAGGGGCCAAGAAGATACTGGATGAGCTTCAGGTAAGGGCGTTGATCATTGTCGGCGGCGACGGCTCGATGGTGACGGCGCAGCAATTGCAGGAAACTGGCATCAATTGCATCGGCGTCCCCAAGACCATTGACAACGATCTAGAGGCTACTGCGACAACATTCGGATTCGATTCTGCTGTCGCTGTCGTAATGGACGCACTCGATCGGGTTCATACAACGGCGACCAGTCACAGGCGAGTCATGGTGGTCGAAGTAATGGGCCGCCATGCCGGCTGGATTGCGTTGCACGGCGGCATTGCTGGAGGAGCGGATATTATTTTGATTCCGGAAATCCCATTCGATTTCGACAAGATCGCCAGCGTGGTCAAGGCGCGCGAGGCGGCTGGCTATCTGGGAACAGTTGTTGTGGTCGCTGAAGGCGCGCGACCAAAACACGGCGAACAAGTAAAGCGCGACGTGGAAGGCGGCGAATTTCGTCTCGGCGGAATCGGGGAAATCGTGGCGCGCGAGATTGCAAAACGCACTGGAAAAGAAACGCGCTGCTGCGTTCTCGGCCATCTACAACGGGGTGGGGCACCCACGACCTTAGATCGAATTCTTGGAACGCGTTTTGGCGTGAAAGCTGTCCAACTAGCGAACGAAGGACATTTTGGTTCGATGGTCAGTTACCAAAATTATCAGGTGCGTCAGGTGCCGATCGCGGAAGCTGTCAATCGGCTGAAGCTGGTTCCGCCTAACGGCGAAATGGTGCAAACCGCGCGTGACGTGGATATTTCCTTCGGTGACTGAGCCTGTCATGTTGAGCGGAGCGAAACATCTCTGATCATTGTTTTGATGGCTGTCGATCCAAAGACGATCAGAGATCCTTCGCTTCGCTCAGGATGACAAAAGGAAAAGAGGCGCGCCCTCCTCAGTCTTAAGTTCAGACATTCAATGAAAATCGTCCTCGCATATTCTGGCGGCCTCGACACATCGGTAATCCTGCGTTGGCTCCAGGACAATTATCAGGCTGATGTCATCGCCTTTTGCGCCGATATCGGTCAGGAAGAAGAACTCGACGGCCTGCAGGAAAAAGCCCTAACGAGTGGCGCAGCGAAGTGCATCATCGAGGATCTGCGGGAAGAATTCGCGCGCGATTTCATCTTTCCGATGTTCCAGGCAGGCGCGATCTATGAAGGTCAATATCTGCTCGGCACGAGTATCGCGCGCCCGTTGATCGCGAAACGAATGCTCGAGATCGCGCGCGCGGAAAATGCCGACGCCATTGCTCATGGCGCAACAGGGAAGGGGAATGATCAAGTTCGCTTCGAATTAGCCGCCGCGGCGCTCGCGCCCGATCTGCGCGTGATTGCACCATGGCGGGAAGAACGTTTTCGTAAACATTTTCCCGGCCGTAGCGAGATGATTGCATTCGCGAAAGCGAACGGAATTCCGGTCGAAGCGACTGCGCAGAAACCGTATTCAACGGACCGCAATCTGCTCCATACCAGCTACGAGAGCGGCGTACTCGAAGATCCGTGGTTCGACGCCAGTTCAAAAGAAATGCGCGACATGTACAAACTCAGCGTCGCGCCCGAAGACGCGCCGGACAAACCCCAACACATCGAGCTAGAGTTTGAGCGAGGCAATTGCATTGCCGTGAATGGAGGGGCGAGCTCCCGCGAGCCCGTCGTCCCGAGCGTCGCGGGAGCTCCGCCCTCCAGAATGTCGCCCCTTCAAGTGCTGCAAACTCTCAACAAAGTTGGTGGTAAACATGGCATCGGCCGCGTGGATATCGTCGAGAACCGTTTTGTCGGAATGAAAAGCCGTGGGGTGTACGAAACGCCGGGCGGCGCGATTCTGCATTTTGCCCATCGACAAATCGAAACGCTCACGATGGACCGCGAAGTCATGCACTTGCGCGACGGCCTCATTCCAAAATATAGCGAGCTTGTTTACAATGGTTTCTGGTTTTCACCTGAACGCGAGGTGCTCCAGGAGCTTGTCAACGCAACGCAACGCGACGTGAGCGGATTCGTTAGGCTCAAACTTTACAGAGGCAATGTCGTTGTTGCCGGCCGCAAGAGTCCCAAGAGCCTCTACGATCCGAAGATTGCTACAATGGAAGGCGAAGGATCTGCGTATGATCAAAGTGACGCTACTGGATTCATCCGTCTGAACGCGCTGCGCTTAAAGCTGCGCGCACTGCTCGATCAATCCGGGTAGTTCGCCTGCTACAAATTCGGCGCACGCAACCTTGCGGCGGATTGGTGTCGATCTTATATTTAATGGCGCGCTCAACGCGAAAGAGCTAGGAGGTCATTATGCCAACGACAATTGCTGCCCCAAAAACGAAAACTACTAATCAGCAAGCCAGAACGGCGCCGGCAGCGGAAGAAGATTTTCTACCGCTTCACGGAACTGATTACGTCGAATTTTACGTCGGGAACGCCAAGCAGGCGGCGCATTTCTACAAGACCGCATTCGGGTTTCAAAGCCTGGCGTATTCCGGGCCGGAAACCGGCGTGAAAGATCGCGCCAGCTATGCGATTCGGCAGAACAAGTTGACCTTGCTCCTGACTACTCCCATCCGGGCCAATAATCCAATCGCCGATCACATCTTCAAGCATGGGGACGGCGTCAAGGCGCTGGCGTTGACGGTGGAAGATGCCACCTCAGCGTGGGAAGAGACGACTAAGCGCGGCGGCAAAAGTTATATGAAGCCGAAGACGCTCTCGGATAAACATGGCGAGGTAGTGATGAGCGGGATCCACACCTATGGAGATGTTGTCCATCTGTTCATTGAGCGCGAAAATTATCGCGGGCCATTCATGCCGGGCTTTCGCAAGTGGGAATCGAACTACAATCCGCCCGAGACTGGGCTGCAATATGTCGATCATTGTGTGGGCAACGTCGCCTTGGGACAGATGAATCCGTGGGTGAAGTTTTATGAGGACGTAATGGGGTTCCGCAACATCCTGAGCTTCGACGACAAGGACATCTCCACAGAATACTCGGCGCTGATGAGCAAGGTGATGAGCAATGGCAACGGCTTCGTGAAGTTTCCGATCAATGAGCCGGCCGAAGGCAAAAAGAAATCGCAGGTGGACGAGTATCTCGAATTTTACGATGGCGAAGGTGTTCAGCATGTCGCCATGGCGACCAACAATATCATCGAGACGGTGACCGAACTTCAGAAGCGGGGCGTTGAGTTTCTGAACATCCCTTCCGCCTATTACGACACGCTGCTCGATCGCGTGGGTCACATCGATGAAGAGCTAAATGCGTTGAAGCGACTGGGTATTCTCGTCGATCGCGATGATGAAGGTTATTTGCTGCAAATATTTACCAAGCCGGTAGAAGACCGCCCCACGCTCTTTTTCGAGATTATTCAGCGCAAAGGCGCGAAGAGTTTTGGCAAAGGCAATTTCAAGGCACTCTTCGAAGCCATCGAACGCGAACAAGCCGCAAGAGGCAATTTGTAATTTGTCATGTTGAGCGAAGCGAAATATCTCAGATCGGTTGCTGTTGCCCGAATGGCGCGAAAGAACGAATGATCAGAGATTCTTCGCTGCGCTCAGAATGACAGAATAGAGGAGGAGGATTCGAAGATGCCGTACTACCAAAAACTGGGAGAAATCCCGAGGAAACATCACATCTGGTTTCACCGCAACGGATCGACGCCGACGTATAAGAACGAAGGCCTTGCCTATGAGCACGTCTTCACGACGCAAGGATTCGATGAGGCGTACTCGATCATGTATCACCTGCGTCCGCCTACTCGCGTGCGCAACGTCGAGTTAATCAAACATTGGGAACCAAAGAAGGTGACCGATAGTCCGCTGAGGCATCATCACTTAAAAACCGCCAACATCCCGCGACGCGGTGATCTCTACAGTGGGCGCGTACCGATGTTGTTTAATCAGGACGTGATCGCGTACCGCTCCAGACCGGCAAAAGCGTATGACAAGTTTGAATATTACAAGAACGGCGGCGCCGATGAGATCATTTTCGTTTTTCACGGCAGCGGCGTGATGGAATCCGTTTTCGGCAAGCTGCCTTATCGCGCCGAGGATTACATTGTGATTCCGCGCGGAATCACCTACCGACTGGTGCCGGATAAGGTTGAAGAGGAGGATTATCTCATTCTCGAATCGGTCGGTCCTGTTCGGATTCCGCAACGCTATTTGAATCACGAGGGGCAAATCAAGATGGGCGCGCCCTATTCGGAGCGTGATCTTCACGGTCCTCGCGAGGTAATTGCCGTCGATAAGGAGGAAGACGTCGATATTCTCGTAAAAGATGGACCGCGACTCACGCGGGTGACGCTGGCGCATCATCCGTTCGATGCGGTCGGCTGGGATGGCTATCTCTACCCGTTCACTTTCAACGCGCAGGATTTCGAGCCGATCACCGGCACGCTGCATCAACCGCCACCGATTCATCAGACATTCGAGATCCGCGGATATGTGGTATGCACGTTTGCGCCGCGCATGCTCGACACGCATCCGGAAGCCGTAAAAATTCCGTGGGTGCACGATAATGTCGAAGCTGATGAAGTTCTCTTCTACGTGCGCGGCAATTTTGGTTCGCGCCGCGGGATCGAAAGTGGTTCGATCACGTTGCATCCTCGCGGGATTCCACACGGGCCGCATCCGGGGACGATCATGGCGAGCAAGACTGCGACACGTACTGAAGAGCTCGCGGTGATGTTCGATACGCAACACACGCTTGAACTTACCGAAGACTCGCTTGCGCTGGACGATCCGAAATATCCCCAAAGCTGGCTTGAATAAGGCGAGTCGCGTTCACCGAACGCGATGCAGCGGACTAGAGACCGCCGCTCCTTGATGCTACGCTAAGTCAAAACATAACACATGATTCAGCGTCATAATTCCGATCTCGATATTGAGGAACGTTTCACGCGCGAGAACAATCGCTTGCCAGAGAGAGACCTCGACACAATTGCGAACGCGTACCGCGAACTGCTTCTACGCATTGGTGAAGACGTTGATCGAGAGGGCCTTCAACGAACTCCAGATCGGGCGGCGCGGGCGCTGGAGTTTCTCACACAAGGTTATCGGCAGAATCTTGATGAGATCATCAACGGGGCCGTTTTCGAGTCGAGTGCAAGTGAGATCATCCTGGTCAAAGACATTGAGCTTTATTCGCTGTGTGAGCACCATTTGCTTCCCTTCATCGGTCGCGCGCATGTGGCTTACCTTCCAAACGGGAAAGTGATTGGCCTTTCCAAGGTGGCTCGCATTGTCGATGTATTCGCGCGGCGTTTGCAGATCCAGGAAAATCTTACGACGCAAATCGCTGAGTCGCTGATGAATTGCTTACAACCCTCGGGCGTGGCCGTGGTAGTAGAAGCGAAGCATCTTTGCATGATGATGCGGGGCGTTGAGAAACAGAACTCGGTCATGAAGACCTCCTGTCTTCTGGGCACTTTTAAAGACGACGCCCGGACACGTTCCGAATTTCTCTCGCTCTTGAAAGACTAGGTGGAACGCGTTGTCGCTCGGCGCGCCGTAGGTCGCCGCGGCGACCGGAGGCGACTCAGCGCGTCGCTGAGCATAGGCAGCTTTGGCGCCAGATTTTTTGCGCGTGTCACGCTCTGTGATCTGAGCTTGCTATATCGGCGAATGATTATGATCAGTTATTTGCGGGAGAACTGCTGGCTCAACCGAGCCAATGCGAGAGCGGCAAGAAGTAGCCCGAAATCACGCAGCGCCACATCAAAGTAGCCGGGAATTAGCAACAGGTTTACTATGATTAATCCGAGCCAGGCGGCGACGACGTAAGCGAAGATCCGCGGTCTGAGGGCGACCCCAATTCCAGCCACAATCTCGATCACCCCGACCACAAGCATCAACGTGTGCGGGTGCACGGGTGAAATTGTTGCCACCACTCCAGGCAGATACTGATCCCAGTTGACCAGGAGGTGGAAGAACTTGTCCAACCCGGCGAGAATGGGCGCGACCGTGAATCCGAAATGAAGGATCCGAAACGCCTGATGAGCCGGTGAACTCGCGATATTTTCCGCGGCCGTGCCGCCCGAGCCATGTGATTCATCAATGGTTGTGTTCATAGTGAGCATTGTCCTGCCACGTCATAATAAGTCAATAACTTTCTTGACTATTTATTTATGGAGCCGTGACTGTTCGACCGCTATGAATATAATGTTCGATCCCTATGCAGCCCCTGAAGGTGAGCTTATTTCACTTCGAAGCGGCAGGAAGGCGCCGGTCCGCGGATGCAACGTTGTTTCACGCGCGAGCCAATGACACTGGTGAGCAGTGATTCCGCCAGCAAACATGCCTCAGGATGATTCGCCGTGGCGGCAGCGATTGGACAGCCGTTGCCGTAGATGAAGTGCTTGCCATCTTCTTCACGAAAAGTGGCCGCGCCGCCCAGGTCTTTGAGAATGCGCAGTGCAGCATCAATTCTTTGCTGGCGGGTTTTGCCCTTAAAGTCATGCAGATGTTCCCGGGCGACGGCTCGCCCTGCCGCGCGCATTCCGGCGCGTAAACCTTGCGGCTTAATCCGACGCGAAAATATCGCCATGAGAAGCGAGACCAGCCGCCCGTATGCCTTCGGAAACAATTGTTCGGCCTCCGGCCCGAGAGCGTACGTTACGTGCGGTTTGCGAACGCCTGGTTTCATGCCTGACTGGCACACAAGTCTGTCGCGCTCAAGGCTGGCAAGGTGTGCTCGCACGGCGTTATCAGTCAGGCGCAGCTCCGCCGCGAGTTCGTTCACCGTCCGTTCTCTTGTCCGCAGGAGGTCGACGATTCTTCCCCTCGTGCTTTTGAACAACCGCTCTCGCCAGCCTATATGTTTCATTGGTTCAAAGATCATGAGGATCCAGAGTAAGTCAAAAGAATGTTTGACTAATTCTTTGGCCGATAGTGTGCGTGGGCGGTCGCTATTTGCAGAGGAAAGGATGACGTTATGCTTCTGACCGTTAGCAAACGCCTCGAATTTTCGGCTTCTCGTCGCTTGCATGTTGCCAAATGGAGCGACAACGAAAATCTGGCCGCCTTTGGTCCCGAAACGAAAGCGCGCTACGGAAGCGGTCGCAATTACGCCGCCTACTTCGTTTTCACCGGTCCCGTCGATCCTGCTACCGGAATGCTGATTAACATCAGCGAAATCAAGGAGCGGGCGAGCAGGATTGTGCGACAGCGGTTTGATCACAAGTTTTTGAATGAGGACAATCCTTCCTTCCGTGATGTTCCGCCGACGGCCGAAAACATTGCCCGGCAACTCTACGTCGCTGTCGCACCGTTGTTCTCTGACGATGTCGCAAAACTTGTTGCCTGTCATCTGACTGAGTCGCCCGAGCGAAGCGCGACTTTTTACTCCAATGGCGTCTGCGAGGTGAACTACTGGTTCGAATTTTCAGCTGCTCGCAAAACGATGTCGCCTCAGTTAAGCGCTGAGGAAAATGCGCGCTTATTTGGGCAGGCCACTTCGATTCACGGGCATAATTATCGGGTTCGACTGACGTACCGATCCCCGAAAACCTTCAGCGCCCAAGATCGGCCGCTGGTTCGTTACGATGCGATCGATGCTTGTTTGCACGCTTTGCAGGACGAACTCGACCACCGCTATCTCAATGAAGACGTTGCAGGTTTGGCCAATCGTCCTATCACAACGGAGAGTTTGGGCGATTACATATTTCGACGGGCGAGCTCGATGACTCCGCTGGATCGTGTACGCCTGCACGAGCGCGCAGATTTTTTTGCCGAGATGTGGAAGAACAGAGCCGTCTTCCTTGGGACGCGGATGGTATTTTATGCGGCACACCGTTTGTGCGCTGCTACTCTTTCCGATGCCGAAAACGCAAAGCTCTACGGCAAGTGCAACAATCCGCTGGGTCATGGCCATGGTTACCTGACGGAAACTACAATCGGCGGCGACTATGATGAGCGCAGCGGAATGCTCTACGATTTTGTCGCGTTGAGGAAAGCCATTCAGGAATCGTTGGAACCGTGGCGGGATCGGCATCTCGATTTGGAAACAGAGGATTTCCGCAACGCGCCCTCAACGGGGGAAAATATTGTGCGCGCCCTCTGGCCAAAGATCGATAATCGCGTGAATCAACAACTCGTTAGGCTGCGCTTATGGGAGACGGCGAACAACCGGTTTACGCTGCGAAGACTGTAGCGGCGCTCTGTGAGCGCCGTGCTCGAAATAAGGTTCGGCGGTCGAAGACCGCCGCTACAGTAAACCAGCGTTGGACGTTCGACGTTTTCTGCCACAACAGATGAAGCGTTACCTTATCACAGGTGCGAGCCGTGGAATTGGCCGCGCGATTGCCGAGAAACTGGCAGGTCCGGATGTTGAATTGCTTCTGCACGGGCGCGATACAATCGCCCTGGCGGAAGTGTGCAAGGCAGTGAAGCAGCGTTGCGCGCGCGTGGTTCGCCTGATCCATGATCTTGCCGTGCCGTCCGGTGTTTCCGATCTCATCGATCAAGTTGGAAAAAATCCGCTGGACCTGCTCGTGAACAACGCTGGCATCGCAATTGTAAAACCCTTTTGCGAAATCACACCGATTGAATGGGAGCAAACTGTCGGGGTCAATATCACCGCGCCGTTTATGCTAATGCAGCACTTTGCCCCACACATGCCGCCCGGCTCCAGCATCGTTAACATTCTTTCCATCGCAGCGAAGACGGGTTTTGCGAACTGGAGTGCTTACTGCATGAGCAAGTTTGCGCTCGAAGGTTTCTCGCAATGTGTGCGCGAAGAATTACGTGACCGCAAAATCCGGGTGATCAATGTTTACCCCACCGCTACAGACACCAACATCTGGACTAACATCGAGGGGAAATGGCCGCGCCACAAAATGATCTCCCCAGAAGATATCGCCAGCGCTGTGGCGTACGCGCTCTCTCGCCCCGCGGATGTCACGTTGGAGAACATCAGTATTTCCAGCTTGGCTGGAAATCTCTGATTCGTTAGTCTTGGCGTCAGCAGTATGTTGTAGCCACGGCTCTGTGAGCCGGTTTCCTAAGGGCTGCGTTCCCGACAGACATCGGCCGCAGGCCGGTGGCTAGGCAGCAGGGAAGATGTTTGTGCTATGATTAAAGCTCTGCAGAGCGAGCTCAGCGTTAATGTCATCGCATCGATCCTCGTTTCGCTGCTCTTTCTCGTAATGGGGTTTCTTTGGGGCAAATATAAGGAACAACGCCGCAAGTTTGGGCGAAACCTGGAGGAGTACGATTTCTATCCGTTTATGGTCACTCGCGAGAATTTTGGCGAGTTCAATCTGAAGGATTTTCGGCTGGGCATGCATTACTTCCTTAAGAACGAAGATCATACGGCCGCGCGACAGCTCATTTTCATTGGCGAGCAAAATAATGTGCGTGCACAACTCGAACCTGCTGAGCAAAAGGTTTACGCGCAGCTATTCGAGAAATATGACGGCAAGACAATCGCCGACGACACGCATGAATTCCTCGAAAACTACGAGCGGATTGTGCGCCTGATCGGAAAATCCTTTCCGAATGCTGGAATCGAGATCTTGTTGCACAACCTGGCCGATCCTGCGCACTCGCTTATCACTCTGGAAAACAATGTTACGGGCAGGCATTTGCGGGACGGCACGACGAATCTGCTGATTGATCTCAAACGCCGGCAACTCCTGAACGAAGAGAAATTGAATTACGAGCTGAACATCGGCGCGCGAAAATTTAAATGCACGACGATCCCAATCAAACGAAAGGAATTTGGAATCGTTGGTGCGATCTGCATCAACATCGACGCTAATTACATCACTGAGGAGGTACTGCGGGACCGACAACGTATTGAAACGTGGTTCCAAAACTTTCTTCGTACTGATATGCAGCTCGACGAAAATATTCTGAGCAAGGACGAATACGCGAAGGCGCTAAAGGGCAAACGCCACTTCAAGGACGAAACTGTCTGACGCGTAGTCTGTTCATTCCAAGCAAGACCCGATGAATCGCTTGCTCAGGAACCGGCCGCAGGCCGGTGGCTGCAGTAGTAAAAGAGATCTCTGTCCTATAGTAAAGCTCTGCAAAGCAAGCTCAGCATCGTTGCGTTCGTAGAAGGAACATTTTGAATCCAAATTACTGAGGAATTGCATCACAAACAGAGATGCCTCGTCCTAGGATTCATCCGTTTTCGCTCCGATTGATCTTCTGCGTATTGTCAGCAGCCTATATCGGCACTGCTCTTGCAAGCAATGCGACAGCCAATGACTGCCAAATCGGGTCCTATCGCTTTTCCGATGGAGAGATTGTTGATATCGCGAGATCCGAAGGCAAAACCTTCCGCTGGCGTAAATTCGACGGCACAACCGGGGTTTTACATAAGAAACCGGACGGTTCGTGGACAAGCACACTAGGATGGACAGATCATCCAGATGGACACAGCGCGTCTTTCACCCGTTGCGCGATGGGTGAAATCGAATTCGACGGCACGAAAGCTCAGCGGATTCCGTTCGATGTAACTAACACGGTGTTCGAAGGCCGTGGCGGAGTTAAACTCGCGGGCAGATTAGTGCTGCCGAAGGGCAATGATCCGGTTCCAATCGTGGTCCTCGTTCACGGTGCGGAAAGGGAATCTGCTCGCGAGTCGTACGCACTCCAACGACTGTTACCGGCCGAGAATGTTGGCGCCTTCGTCTACGACAAACGCGGAACCGGCGCCTCGGAAGGCAAATACACGCAAGATTTCGATACGCTCGCAGATGACGCCGTCGCTGCCATGCGAGAAGCCAGGCGAATTGCTGGTATGCGCGGCGCCAGAATCGGATATCAGGGCGGTAGTCAGGGCGGGTGGGTCGCACCACTCGCCGCAACGCGCGCGCACGTCGATTTCGTTATCGTCAGCTTCGGACTGGCCGTCTCCGTCATTGACGAAGACCAGGAGGAGGTCGCACTTGAAATGCACCTCAAAGGTCATAACCAGGAGGAAATTTCGAAAGCGCTGGAGGTAGCATCCGCGGCCGAAGCGGTATTCGAGAGCGGTTTCACTAAAGGCTTCGAACGTTTCGATGCGGTGAGGGCCAAGTACCGCAATGAGCCTTGGTACAAAGACCTCCATGGCAATTATACGCATTTCATTTTGCCGTACACGGCGGCCGAGATACGCGAGAAGGGCAAGGATTTTATCTTCGGCACGCCATTCCGCTATGACCCGATGCCCGCGCTTCGTGCCGTCGAGGCGCCACAGTTGTGGATTCTCGGAGAAGACGACCTCGAAGCGCCGAGCGCTGAGACGAGTCGCCGTATCAAAACACTGATCGCTGAAGGGAAACCGATTACGCTGGCCCTATTTCCTCACGCTGAGCACGGGATGACCGAGTACGAAGTCTCTTCAAATGGCGAACGCGTCTCGACCCGATACGCACCGGGCTATTTCACGATGATGCGTGACTTTGCGCGAAATGGCCACGTGGCGGGTTCCTATGGCTCAAGTGTGGTCGTCAAACCAACGGCGGATTCGCCGCCGTCTAGAGAGATTCCTCGACTGCGCTCGGAATGACAACACTGTAGCCGCCGCCCTGTGGGCGGCGTGACTCGCGCGAGCCATTCACGCGAGCGCCACACTTTGCGCAGCGAAGCGACTACAGTTATTTCGGCGAAGCGTGCAGTGTGGCCTGGTATTCTGGCTTCTTGTGGTATTCGACCAGGCGGAATCCCCAACTGATTAGCGTCGCGAGATCTTTCGTCTTCGCCTTCTTCTCATTAAGGAACTTCTCGATCCTGGCTTTCAGCTCTGGCTGTTGGTCGGTTGATTCGAGAATTTCGAAAATTTCCATCGACAACAGCCAATCTTCCGGATGTTCAGCCTGCTGTGTCTCCCAAATTTCGCCGAGCCGTTCATAGCCGGTTTTGCTCCCGCGAATCTTGCGCACCTGCGCGTAAAGGTTCTCTAGCCGCCTGCGCTTTGCGTCCGAAGGAACCTTGATTGTGCGTTCCTTTGGGACCAGCGCCACCTGATTGTAGGCATCCTTGTCTGCTGCCCCGTTAAAGACTGAGCCGATTCGTTCGCCAACGGCCAGGTCGTAGACACCCCACTCAGGCTCGAACAGTACTCGATCCTGATATTTCGCGTTGCAGTTTGAGAATGTGATCAACAAAAGTTTCCCGTCGCGGTGCAGAATTCTCTCAACTTTCCCTGAGACAACGACGCCGCTGACGAACTCGATCTTCGCTTTCTTACCCTTAACAATTCCAAGCGCATGCAGTTGATCGGTGGTCAGTAGCTCTGGCGCCGTTGGTGTTTGTTTCCATTTGCCAATCGGCGAACCAAAACCGTCTTTGTGGTAGTCGATTCCGTGGCCTTCGAGTTCTTTGCCCTCCACTGCGAGCGCGGTCTTGCCGGTTGTCCGCAGGTAAATCGGGGAATTGTTTTCGTCTGTGATGACCTCAGTGAAAATCCCGCTCACTTGGAGACCGGACGAATACTCACAAGTCGCAGTGTTATTACATTCGATGGCTTTATTCATGCCCTCGAGTCCGCCGACCATAAACGCCATCTTACCGGCAAATTCTTCAAGCACGTCTCTCAAGTGCTGAAAATCGCGACAGACGAATAGCTGCGGTTGTTTTGTCGTGATGTCGAACGCGTAGTTCTGAGCATCGACGGAGTAGGGGATCTTCTTTACTTCAGGCTCGAGGCATGACACCGATTCACCGATCGATGAAAGCAAACCTGCGCCGTAAATTTTCGGATTCTCGAGTGTGCCAATGAGTCCATATTCGACCGTCCACCAATGCAGACGCGAAAGCAGCGCCATTTCGGAGGGCGTGCCGAGATTTTTCTGGCGATGTTCGACCAGTTTGGTTGCTTCATCGACTTCTTTCGGATCAGCGTTCGGGCGCTCCTTTAAAATCGATAAATGCCGAATCGCTTGATATAACTCGAAGTCTTTTTTGGAAGACATTGCTTTTGCACCGACCTCACCAAAACGCTGCAAATAATTTGAGTATTCGCGATCGACAATGATCGGCGCATGACCGGCGGCCTCGTGCACGATGTCAGGCGCCGGAGTGTATTCAATGTGATGGATTTGCCGCATGTCGCAGGCGATCACCAGCACCTTATAGGCTTGAAATTCCATGAACGCCGCCGGCGGAATGAAACCGTCCACTGCCACCGCGCCCCACTCGATCTTTGCCAGAATGTCGTTCATCTCTTCGATACGCGGAATGCGTTCAAACGAGATGCCGGTGTCGAGGAGACCCTGGAAATAAACTTTGTGTGCGTATTCCTTCAGGAAAAAAATGTTCTGGCGCATGATGAATCGCCAGACCGCGTGATCGACCGATGTGTAATCGTCGTACCGCTGATCGACCGCGAATTGGAGTAAATGTTTCGGACAAGCGGCGACCGCCGCGTTGCTATAGCTGATACCGCCTTGAGCTTTCATCGGCAACCTCCGGAAATATAAATAACCTATGACTCGTTTGCGGAGCGGGCAAGAATGATTCCAACGTAGGTGGATCGGCTTCTCCTGAAGACGATGGCAAACGAATCGCCGGAGGCGCAAACGTTAGGCAGCAAAGCCGCATGATTTGTCAACGCGTTGAGCATTCGATCGCCGGCGGCCCTATAGAAGGAAAGGCGACCTGGGAGAACGTAGACTTCAGTCCCGATGGCTACCTTCTCGGCTGATACCGCATCGCCACCGCCCCCGAGCCGAACTCCAGCCGGCTCACGAGCTTCAAATCGATACGCTTCGATAGCCCCGCGAACAACGTCGGCCCATGGCCCGCTAGCCTGGGCTGCACGACGAACTCGTACTCATCGATCAATCCCAGCTCCGCCAACGCCTGCGGGAGCTTCACGCCTCCCACGAACAGTCCCTTGCCCGACTCCCGCTTGAGCTGCTGAACGGCCTTCCCCAGATCCCCGCGCACGAGCTCCGCGTTCCAATCGACCCGATCCAGGATG
>Ga0137365_10000826_pt1 | contig 22569 bp, 24 predicted proteins | sample SagtaG_9_FD_104799 | JGI IMG/M metagenome (GOLD analysis project Ga0137365, IMG submission 104799) | Vadose zone soil microbial communities from Sagehorn Ranch, Mendocino, California, USA - Sage1_L_40_16 metaG | ecosystem: Environmental > Terrestrial > Soil > Vadose zone | place: USA...
CGATCTCCTGCGCGGGCGGGCCGGCCGCCCGGTTGTGATGCGGCCGGTTCTTCAGGCCGAACAAGGTCCGCAGGGCGGTGATGTCCAGCCGGGACCGGGTCCGGTCGCAGATCCTGTCGAACAGGTCCTCCATCTGAGCGCCGGATCGGAACAGCAGGTTCCGGCTGTACTCAGCCTGGTAGACCGAGTAGCTGTAGCGGAACCCGCTCATCCCCTGCTCGGCCAGGTCCAGGCCGAAGCACAGGCACGCGGTGCAGATCCACCGCTCGCAGACCTGGCCCAGGCGCCCTACAGCCGCGTGCTGCGACAAGGCATCTGCGACCCGGGCCAGGCCCTGCGGATCCGCCACTTCAGTAAAGCAGTTGCCCTCCTTGGCAAACCCGATCCCCGCCGCCCGCGCCTGGGCGGCGACGTGCTCGTGGCCGTTGAGGATGACCTGCGCGGGGAACGGCGGGTGCCCGGACATCTTGATCGTCACATGCCCCCACTGCGGGTCCATGATGTGAAACGAGTAGTGGTTCACGTACGTGGTCTTCTTCGCGATGTTGCCGATCACCCCGGTGGACGGCGACCGGCGGACCTCCCAGACGCTCGCCGGCGCCTTCGCCGCCAGGACCAGGAACACCCCCGTGCCCACCTGGTGGCTGGCCAGGTACTCCTCGGCGATCAGGTGCTTGCGCTGCCCGGCCTTGCAGTAGATGACCGGGACACCGTTCGCGTTCGCCCATGCCTTGAGGCGGCGGGCGAACCGGCCCGCGAACCGCATCAGGTGCGTGTCGTCCAGCTGATCGTCGGACCCGTCATGCAGCCGCCGCCACCAGGTCCGGAACCCGCCCGGGTTATGCCCCAGCGGGAAGAAGGCGTTCAGCACGATCCGGTCCACGCAGTCATAGGAGCCGGTCAGCAGATCCCGTACCGCTCGCAGAAGTCATCAGCCACCCGCTGAACGTGCCAGGCTCACCGCGGCCCGTCAGCCGGACTGCCCGAAGGGCCACTCCTTCCGGGCGAAGCCCCGGACGGAGCGTAGCTACCTTCGGTCGCACCACCTGCGATGACGGTCAGGTCTTGGGCCAGCACCTACGTGATACACCTGGTGATCGCCGGGCCAGAATCAAGACCCTGCGCTCGTACGTCCGTCGCCAACCTGGCCGCCTCCTGCGGGCACAGCGCACGCCGACGCCTCTATCTGCGCGAACGCGGCCGGTGTTCCTAAGCTGGTAGGCTATCCGGCCAGCTATTTGCCACGCATCGCTGGCCGCGTTGACTTGTACAAAGTACAGAGCGACTTTGTACGCACAGCCGGGCGCATACTGCAGTAGTGACACGAACAAGTTGGCGGCTCGCCGGACGACTGGCCGCAGCTTCATCTGGCACCGGATGGATCCCCAGCCCTGAAGTGGTCGCGGCGCGTGTTCCGCTTCACTTGCTTCTGCGCTCGGCGAACCTAGTCTGGTGCAGCTTCCATGCGGATGGGCCGCTCAATAGCAGGAACGGCCGACGAGTGGCGGCCGGTGTCGCGACGCTTGATGTCCTGCAAGCGGTACTCCTGCGTTCAGGGGTATTCGATAGCCGCAACGGCCGCCTGCTGCGGGCGGCACTAGACGCAGCCGAAGTGGCGGCTTTCGTACTGATATACCCTGAAAGCGGAAAAGATGGCGGGATGGCCGCAGCTCTAATACCTGCGGCCGGTGTTACTGTGGAGAGGACGTATGCGTCGGGCCCGCTGTCGGCGGCAGGTTCCTTGGCGGCTCCGACTGCGGCTGCGCTCTTGTGCAGGAGACTAACCAAGCGGCCAACAAGCATAGCTGAAGCGTTCACCTATCCTGCCCTATTGCTGGGAACCAGCTGGGTGCTGCGTACGATTGAGCAAGCGAGTCGACGGCTATTGGAGCGTCGCGAAGAACAGCGTCGGCAGTCAGTTCGCGACGGCAACTTCTTTCTGGGTTGGCGCCAGTTCCTCCAGGATGGAGGTGGACTGGCGCTTGACGAGATCCAGAAGCAGTTTGTAGAGCTGATGAAACACCCATCAACAGCAGGAGCGAGATCGCGCTCCGAGCTACTTAACGCGCAGCGGCTCAAGCAGGATATCTCAGTTGCTCAGTTCCTATCGCCGTCCTTTGATTTGCGTCGGGCTGCGCCATCGCTGTTGGCTGTCGCTCTGCAGCAGTATCAGTTGCGTTGCAACAACGACAGCAATGCCTTGGAAGACATGATCTATCTCCAGGACGGAATTCCGGCCTTTGACGCTTCGACTGCTCAGGGAGGGATTCTGCTGGACGAGGATCAAGTCTCCGCGTTGTGGGATGATATGGACGCTATCGGAGTGGCCGGGGAAACGAGCATCGAGGTGCTGGAACACTACCAGCGGCCCGCTGGCTGGGACGTGCGCTTGCGTGTGATATCTGGTCTAGAGGGGGGGAACCGCACTGAGAATGATATCAATCTCCTGGCCATACGGTCGCCTTGGCAGCTGGAGCTGGTGACTGGGGGCTTGTTGCTGCAAGGCATTTGGGTGCTTTCAGTTAGTTCACCTGCGCACGCCCGAGTGCCATTAAGAGTCACACTTCCTATTGCAGGGGTCAATGTTCTGGCGGCTGCGGTGGCCGAGATGATTGTCCGACGGCGGCCAGAAATCAATCGAGCCAATCTCGCAGTATTGTGCTTGCCCGCCTCGTGGCTGGTGGCGTTGGCTGGAACTAGGACGATGCGACGTAAGACCTATAATCCTGGTGGCACCCCGATGTATCCTGGGATGCATGTGCTTGCCGGCAATGGCTACCTGCTGAGTTCGAATCTCGTCCGGATGAGCCCGCGCGGCAGAATCCTTCTAGGAGTCGGAATCGCGGGCCAGGTAGCTGCCAGCTGGTTCTCTAACCGCCGTCGTTCCGGCGACGGCGCGGCATTTATTGTTGAATCGATATGGTCGGCACTATCGTTGAGCGGAATTCCCATGCTTGCCAGAGGCATAGGAAGGATGGCGGACCGGGTCAACGCCGAGCAGCAAGCAGCGACTGCGGCAGCGGCAGCGGCAGCCTATGAGAGGGGCTGGTCCGCATCGTTCGAGAAGGTCGGAGCGGCTAACCACTCAGCGCGCATCCTGCTGAACGAGGTGATGAGCGCAGCTGGCAACCCACTGCCGCTGAACGCTGGCCCGCACTTGCTGGAGCAAGTCAGCCCGGCTGTCGTCCTGGAGAAGAACGAATACGTGCGTGCCATCCTGGCGAACGCTCTCGCCAAACGTCCGTCGATTGGAGCTGCACGCGGGAATGAGAGCCTGCAGCTCAGGCACGTGCCAGCACCGGGCTGGCCAGTTGCGAACAGGGGCTGGCGATGAGATACGTAATCGTTGACGACGATCCTGCGTACCGAGAGAGTCGGCAGCGCTGGCTCCTGGACCAACCGCACGGTGTCGGCCATGTGCCTGGAGGGCGTCAAGCTGTCGAGTCGTGCGACGCTCTGACCTTCGAGGAGGCCCTGGCTATGGAGGACCGCTGGCGCCACTATGACGTCGCTGTCGTTGATGGCTACGACCGCAGGACCGATCAGAAACGACGGGAAAGCGCCGTAGGTGCGGGCGTGCCCTATCACGAATATCAGCGTCTGCCTGGCGTGGAGGTAGTCGCAATCGCGAAGGACTACCATCCGCGGATCCTCGTCATCGTGACGAGCACGTATGTCAAGATCAATGCGTACCTAGCTCGGGCGATGTACGGGGCCGGCGCCGCGTACGTGTTCAGTCACGATGAAGTCGCCGAACCCGCTGACTTCATTGACAGGATCAGCTGCCCCGCGCGGTACGCTCAACGGCGGGTTGCTACCAGAGACGATCGGCATCTGGCCCAGGTGCCTAGGCTGCTTGCCGAGGCTGATCCTGCCGCTCGTCGGCAAGCCCTTGGCGCTACAGCCCGCCAGATCCGCGGTGGCTCGCGACGTGCGACGGACCGACTGATCGACCAGTTGCGGGGGGCGCTGTCGCTTCCCGATGTCGGTGGACCTCACCGAATTCACCGGCAGCGAATCGTGCCTCACCTGCGCGAACTTCTGGGCCTGGACCACGAGACTTTCGATACACCCCGAGAAGAACCGCATATTTGAGGAGATCCATCGCATTTTGCCCCTAGCTCGGACAGCGACGACAGGGCATCTCTAGACTCTCTCTTGTGCGTGGCCCAGAGACTCAGTCCCCGAGTCTTATTGATCTTTCCCTCTTTCGCCGATGTGCGTGGCGTGTGCATGACGACATTTACGCTTCGCGCGATCTGCTGAACCGGCTCAACTACTTTCCGGTGGCTGATTTCGACACAGGTAATACTTTATCGGAATTCTGGGCAGGATTCGCATCCTCGCTCCTGCTCAGGAGAGTCACGGATCATCTAGGTCAGGCGATCATTGCTGCGGCGCGCCATAACACTCACGTCCCCGGCAACAGCGCCACCATAATGTGCGCTTGGCTCGCTGGCTTCGGGACCGCATTGCATGACCTATCCCAAGCGAACACGCGCGCGTTCGGTCAGGCGCTCAGGAAGGGCGCTGAGGCGGCGAGGGATGCGGTGCCCGACCCGGTGCCGGGCACGATGCTGACCGTCTATGACGCGGCCGCGGCCGCGGCTGATCAGCCACCAGCGTCGTTTGATGACCTTCTCCGGCAGCTTTCCATGACGATCAGCGTCGCAGTGCGTCAACACCGGGTTCCTGTCGCTCGCCATGTAACGGCACGACCGCAGGAGGACGCAGGCGCCTTCGCCATGCGACTGATGTTCGACGCAATTGAGACTGTACTGGCGCGGCCCGCAGAAGGGGAGAATGCCCTCGTTCCGGTTCTACCCGACCGTGACTCAAGCATCGGGTACCGGGCAGAGCACGCCTTGCAGCACGGCGTTGAAATCCAGCTACTCGCCCAGATCCCCCTGGATGCGATCGATGCTCTCAAAAGCGAGCTCGCCGACCTCGGCGACTCACTCGTCATCACCCCTGAGCCAGCCACCAGCCCGCGGAGTCCGCCGGCCTGGCAGATTCACCTGCACACCGAGCACCCAGACTCAGTCACTGCGCTTTGCGCCAGGTACGGCTCGTTACTGCGCGATACCGCATCTCCTGTCGTATCCACCGCGACACCGGATTCGGGACCCAGCCCCGAGCCCACGGGGCGACGTCGCATCATCGTCATAGGTGATGATGACGTCGACGTCGATCCTCTCTCGGAAGGGGTAGATGTCTTCCACGGAGGCGAACAGGCGCGCATGCTATCGCACGCTTTGCAGGTGGCCGTTCGCGGAGAAGTCATCATATTGGCCATCGGAGGACCGAGCGCCCTGATAGCCGAGGATGTCGCTCGCCTGGCCCGCCAAGCGGCCAGGAGAGGTGGGCGTTATGCCGCTATTGCCGTCCTGCCTGCCCCGAACCTGCGCTCCGCTCGGATCGCAGCGCAACACCATCAAGGTGATCGACTTGGCGACGCCACGATCAGAATGTACGAGGCGATGCAGGACGCCCATCTCTGACTGTCACTGTCGACTGAGGTCCGGAGCGTCAGTCATTGGACCGAGCACGCACAGTACAAAACTGGCGAGAGTTAGCACTCCACGGCTTGGTTTCCTTGTGTCGTCGGCACACGCCGACCCGAAGGTGATGGGAGTCAACCAATGCTCCAGGCACCCAACACACGGCCACCAGCACCCCGCTAAACCGCCGATGCTCGCCTACCGGATCTGCCCGCACCTGCCGACCGCCGCCTGGGCCAGTCCAGGGCATCCGATGCACGTCGGCATTCAAGGCACCGGGCGACTGGATAACCCCGCGCGCTACCGGATCTGGTACCTAGCGCTGGATCCCGCCGGGGCAGTCGCCGAAACCTTCGGCGATCTGAACACCTGGGACTCCGCGATGTTCAGGTGCCCTTTGATTCCCGGGAGTCGGCGAGTCCTGGCAACTTACCACCTGAACGACGACACTCCGCTGCTCGACCTCGATGACGCCCGGAACCTATACGAGCGGCGGCTGCGGCCCACCCAGGTCATCGAACGGAACCGGGCAGTAACCCAGGCACTTGCCCTGAGCATCTATAACGAGCGCAACGATCAGGGCGCGAGAATCTGGGACGGCATCAGATGGTGGAGCTACCACCGACCGCAATGGCGGATAATCGGCTACTGGGGCCAAAGCGATCCGCGGCTACTCCACCTTCAGGAACTGACCCTCGCAAACCCAGCCATGACTGACGCCGCGATCTCGCTCAAGCGCGCCGCCAACCCGCCACGCAACCCGCACGTGAACGGCACCGCAAATCGGCTAACCGCCTATTCCCCCTAATAGCAAGAATGTGCGGCGTGTCACAATCAGTAGTCATGCCGTGCACGGCACAGGTGCAACGTGACCGTCGCGAGCGGCGTGACATAACGTCCTCATCTGTCCAGCGCCGCTGCCCTCTCTTGACAGGCCCGCCGACATACAGATCGAGCCTTATTGGCTTTCAGGCAACTGGCAAACAGCAGTCACGATCCCAGTGGCGCAGCCATGGATTTGCAGTCATCCGGCCGGGGCCCGTGTGCATGCAAGCGTGTCTCGATCAGAACGCCTTTTATGTAACAGTCGCACAACCGCGATCGCGCCCATCGCGCGCGCGCAGAACGAGCCCTCGGTGTGCGTTCGCAGCCGCAGCAAGGTCACTGTGGGTGACGGCGCGTCCATTCGCGACCTGAGCGCTAGCCGACGGCAATTCAGTAGGTCACGAGGCAGGCTGCTCGGGTGCAGGTCGGCGCATCGGGTGCTGTTCAGTCTGTGTAACTTTGCTGGTCGGAGTATCCTGGCTGGTCGGCTCAGCGGTTTGCGTGAACTGCCGGGCGGCAGCGATGACGAACTTCTCCAGCACAGCACGCGCCTGGTCGCCACGTTCGCGCAGGCGCTCCTCATCCGCTGCCTTCTCGACGTGCGCGGCCTGCTCAACGGCTGACCAGGCCAGGCCGGTGAGCTGAGCGTCGGTGCAGGTGAGGCTGAACCGATAGTAAGCACTCCACGCAACCGATCTGAGGCGGTAGGACTCGGTCCGGACCTCGTCTGGGTCAATCTGCTCGGAATTCTCATGACGGCGGTACCAGCGGTCGTACTGCACCCTCCGGAGGTCCATCACGGCTCCGGCGAATGCGCTTGAGGCCAGCAGCTGCTCTTGCCGCAGCCGTTCTTCGCGGGCCAGGGCCTCGCTCCGCTCGCTGATCCGCCTCTGAAAGACGTAGGCGGTCGCGGTGCCGGCGAGGGTTCCGAGGACGGCGATGATGCTCGCTAATACGGCGGTCATAGGAGAATACGGTAGCTTCTCTGCCAGTCAGCGCCGGCTACATCCGAATGTCCGCCAGCAAAGTGCCGGACCTGCGCCGGCGTCTTGACGTTCGCCGCCCATGACCAAGCCTGTCCGGTGCCGTCGACCACGGGGAGGACGACGGCGCCAGGCGGCTTATCCGTGCGTGACTCCCGCGTTCTAGCGCGCCGAACGACCAGTTCGGCATAGCCTGGACCAACCGCTCCCTGACAGCCAGCCGCGCAAATAACGGCGGGAGTGCGTGCACCGCCACATCGGTCAGCGATCACGACGCGTGACGGCGGGCTGAGTCGGCGTACCGAGCCGAGCGCTGATTTAGGGCGGTTCAGAGGCAGCCTGCGCGGATAGCCGATCCTGCGCGGATAGGCCGGTTATGCACCGGATCTTGCCCTCTCCGGCAGGGACCACCCCTCCTATTCGTGCGGCCTCTTGACAACCCGTCGACCCGATGTTGCGCGTTCTCACAGCCAATCTTGGCGTCGACTTGTTGGTCGCAGGAGCCAAGTGGGGGAGCCATCAGCGGTCGGCATGGAGCCACATGGACCTGCTGCGCTGTTCGATTCCGGCAGTTCACCAGAAATCCAGCTGCGCCCGGCCGCATCGGCCGACCTTAGGGACCTCATTCGCATGGAGGCACTCCATCAGGCCAAGATGGCTATCCATAATGACCTGGCGAAGGCTGTACCTGGAACTGGCCTCTGGTACCACGATCCGGCGCCCGACCGGCAGCAGGACACACCGGAAAGAAGAGCTAACCATGTCCCTAGACTGACCGGGCCTCGGAGTCAACATGGGCCGCATAGAGCCCAACCACTATGTGCCGGAAGGACGCCCAGAACTGGACTCCCCGCTCCATACGCCGACCAGCACCGAGCGTCGCGGGGGTGTATCATCTGGCAAGGCGTTGCGCCACCAATACGAGGGGCACCTCGGGTAAGGAGCTCAGGGTACGGTGTCCCGGTGTCCCGGTGAAGAAGAGCTCATCCAGGACGTTGACGACGTGCGCAAGCAACGGCGCCTCCTTGCAGCCCGAGCCAAAGCGCGTCGGCTCAAGATTATCGATAAGGACCAAGCCAACGTCCGAACGATCAGGCTAGGCAAGCGTCATGACTCAGGTAGCGCGCCGGATTCTGAACTCGATCGGATCTTGCGCGATGTGGCACAGGCCCGTAGTTCGATCAACAAGTCCTAGGAAGGATCATGAACACCGAAAAGCGCGAACGGCCACCGTTGACGGCGCGAGGCTTGCGGCACTGGAAGTGGGTGTCGCGTTACTTCCGCGAAATAGTGTTCTCTGCGGATGCCTATCTATTTGTGGGTGGCGGAGTTCTGGTCGGCCTGCTCGCAGAATATTATCGAAAACTTGAAACCAATGGCACTACGGAACTATTGGGCATAGCGGCGGTTGGGATCGCAGCGCTGGCCGTGACGATCACGGCTCTGGCTATCTTCGTCTCGCTCGTGACCGACAACTATCTGCGAATTATGGCGGTCAACCAGAGAGGCGGAGTGGCGGCTTTCGTTGTTCCCTATATAGCGTCGGCTTTCATCGGAGCCCTGACCGTAGTGGTAGCACTCGTAGGGGCACTTGTTTACCCAGTGCTGCCCAGGTGGGCTGATGCTATCTTTCTCGGTGTTTCTAGCGGCTTGGCTCTGTGGGCAGTGTGGGGGCTATTTCAACTCACGGTTGGGATTGCCGTGCATGGCGTGAACCGATGGACGGATCTGGAAGATGTTTATGAGGACGAAGACGATGATGATGCCAATGATTCCGGCGATACCGGTACGGCACCGCCTGCCAATGGACCCGACACGGGTGCTGCGGGGGATCTGTCAACCCCTGCCTCATGACTGCCGCTCATAGACCGGAAGCGCGGCAACGAAGTGAAGTAACCAGGTCGGCTGAAGCCTGACCTGTGTCGATCCGATTCACCGTCCTGAGTTGACAGGGAGCGGCCTTTCCCGCAACGCTCACCCCGGCTCTTAATCGGTGTCAACTTGCGGTGTTAGATTCCGCGCCTGCACAGCGAACCCGGAGGCCTACCTCCATTACAAATTCCCCACCAACCGGTCGCTCGCTTTCTCGCTCCAGCTGAGCACCCCAACTGCCACTGGGCGTGGCCATAACCGGCTCTTCGAAGTTAACCGGGATGGCGTAGTTGTGTGCTGACGGTGCGTAGCGGCTGGGCATGAGCTGGCGTGTCGGTGCATGGAGTGCCCGTGGTTTTCAAGATCATGGTTCTTTCCACGGAAACATGATCGTAAGAGAGCCACGGGCACGTGCGTCAGGATATGGCGTCGCGGGCGGTCGGAGCATGTCAGGGAGCAGGTCGTGACGCAGCCGGCTGATATCGGCTATGGCCGGGAGCAGGTCAGCGTGGTGTGGGCGAAGCGGCAGTGGGAGTGCCGGGAGGTTTCCTGCCCGTGCGGCGGACGTTCACCGAGTCGCTGCAGGCGGTGCCACCGCGGTGCCGGGTGACGGAGCGGCTGCGGGAGCACGCGGGGCGGCCGGACGGTGGCGCAGGCGGCGCGCGAGTGCGGCCTGTCGTGGCCGGTGGCGCAGGCCGCGTTCGGCAGGACCGCGGATCTGGTGCTGGACCAGCCGCGCGCCCCGGTGGCACACCTGGGGATCGATGAGTACCGGCGCGGCCGGCCCCGGTGGCGAGCCGGTGCGGTAACCGGCGAGTACGTTCTGCTGGCCCATCGCTGGCATACCTGCTTCTTCGACCTGTCCGGGGACCAGGGACTGTTAGAGCAGGTGGAGGGCCGCACCGCCAATGACACGGCGTACTGGCTGGCCCAGGCACCTTCGGCCTTGGCGTGATGCTGTCAAGGTCGTCGCCATCGACATGTGCTCTGTCTACGCCGCGGCGGTGCGCCGGGCGCTCCCGCGCGCGCAGCTGGTCGTGGACCTGTTCCACGTGCAGCTCGCGGTGAAGATGATCGGGACGTGCGCCGGCGTGCGATCCGGGAGAAGTACGGGCGCTGCGGCCGGGCCTGCGATGCCGAGTACGGGGTCAAGGGCCTGCTCGTGCGCAACCTGCAGCACCTGCGGCCGGAGCAGTTCGCCAAGGTCATGGACGCCCTGGGCGCGGACCGGCACGGCCAGGAGATCGCCGCAGCCTGGTTTGGCAAGGAAAGCTCCGCGACGCGCTGAACCGGCGGGCCCGCATCACCGGGTCCCCGCCGTGCGAGCGCGCCGTCCGCGGCCGCCTCGCCTCCTTCTATGACTGGTGCGCGCAGAACGACGACATCGCCGAGCTGCTCACCCTGGCGAGGACGATAGCCAGGTGGGAGGACGAGATCGTCGCGGCGGTCCTGACCGGGGTGACCAACGCCAGGTCCGAGGCCCTGAACAAGCTCGCGAAGCTGGAGGCCCGCATGGCCTATTCCTTCCGTAATCCCGCGAACCAGCGCCGCCGTGTCCGGATCGCCTGTACCCGGACTGCCCGGCGACCCGTCGCCATCACGCCGAGGCGATCACCTCAGGTAACCGGACGGCAACCCGACGCTGGCTAACTTCGAAGACCCCATAACCGGCACCGAGTCGCCGCGCAGACATCGGCACCTCCACAACATCCGGCGCGCACAGATCCTCCCGTTCTGCGGTGACCGCAGCCAGCGGGGGATTTACCGCCCGCAGCGTACCGAACGGCTCGGAGCGCGCCAACAGAGGCGGCTATTGCCTTGAGGAAGGACGTGTCCTCGCCCCGCCTGCAGCGACCGGATGCGATCCGCTGGCGTCCTGCTGGCCGCAGGGCGCCAACTTGCCCGGCGGTCTTGACCAGACGGCCCCACCGCTCGTGTCGGCCTTGGACACTGGCGATGGCACTGCCGCTAGGCAAGACGCCGTCGCTGGCCTGCCTGGCCAGCGCCACTGCCACGCCTGCCATCGCAGGTCATCACCGAACGACGGCCAGCGCACGCACGAGAAGCCGGGGACCAGCACCAGCTCCGGCGGCAGCGCCCGCTCGGCCACCGGTACTGCGACTGGGCGCTGAGCAGCCTCGACCCTGGCAGCGACCGGCCAGGCTGCCGCTGGCTGCTGATCCGCCGCAGCCTATCCTCCGGCGCCAGGTGTTCGGCACCGCGTCGCAGCCGGTCTCCTCCGCAACCTCCCGGATTCACCGCGTCGATTTGATCCCCACCGTGCTCGACCTGGCCGCCCGGGCAGGGTCCAGCTGGCCTCGCCCTCCGGCGGAACGTAACGCGCGAGCAGCACCCGCGCGTCTTGGATGCACGCGGCGAATTGCCGCCAGCCGGAAGCTCATCCCCGCACCGTACCTCCGATGTCCAAGACGCGCACTTGATAAGGCGCATTGTGGCGTTCATTGTTGGAGGGGAGGGCTGCCAATAGTTGGAGCGTATGTGACTGGTGCGCATGGCGGTGCAATACGACGACAAGCCGTTTCATGGCCAGCAGGATCTAGCGACCCCGTGAATGCGGCGCTGGCAGCGTTCGGACGCGAGGTGGGCCGAAAGCTCGGCCGCGGCGGCCAGCCCGAAGATCAGCTCCGCGGGCCGCTGGAACGGCTGCTGGGTCAGCTTAGCCGGCATGTCGGGCTGCCGGATACTGTCGCGTATGGCGAAGTGAGCCTCAAGGATCTGCACGCCCGGCCCGACTACGCCGTCGACGTGGGTAATGCGTGTGTCGGTTATATCGAGCTAAAGCAGCCGGGGCGCGGCGTGCCGCTGACTCCGGGCTGGAGGCCTTCGTCGAGGGAGCACCGGCAATGGCTCAAGTTACAGGCGCTGCCAAATCTTTTGTATTCGGACGGGCTGTTATGGCGCCGGTACAAGTATGGTGAGCCCGCCAGCGAGCCGGTCAGACTGACGGGCGGATTCACCTCGAGTTCAGGGCCGCTGCGAGCTACTGACGGCCAGTTCATGGGCCTGATCAGTGACTTCCTGATATGGCCGCCGGAAGCGCCGCCGTTACTGGCCGAGCTGATCAAGATCATTGCCGGCTTGTGCGACCTGCTCCACGACGAGGTCTACGCCGTGCTGGTCGGAGCTCCCGGACATCTCGCTCACAAGCACCTGACCTTGCTGGCGGAGAACTGGCGCGACCTGCTGTTCCCTGGCCTGGACAACGAGAACTTCGCTGATGCCTTCGCTCAGACGATCACGTTCGCCCTGCTTCTGGCGCGGGTAGACGGCATCAGCACCGGCGGTCTGCCCTTGCATGAGATCGGCAGGCTGCTCGGCAAGAAGCACCTGCTGATCGGCCGGGCATTCTCCGTGCTGACCGACGGGGCGGCAGGTGAGGAGCTTCGAACTATCGAGACCCTGCGGCGAGTAATCGGTGCAGCGACCCTCACGGGCGTTGACGACGGTGACACCGACATCTACGCCGAGTTGTATGAGCGGTTTCTCGCAAGATACGACCCTGACTTGCGGACGCTGACCGGCTCCTTCTACACGCCTCCACGCCTGGCCAAGTTCATGGTGCGGTTCGCCGATGAAATCCTCAGGAAGGAGCTTGACAAGGAATGGGGACTCGCCGATGACGTGATCGTGGTAGATCCAGCGATGGGTACCGGCACATTCCTGCTGCAAGTGATCGGGTGCGTCGCCTCCGCCATTGACGACAGGCTCGGCAAGGGCATGCGGGCGGAGTACCTAAAGGATCTCGTCACTCGGCGCCTCGTGGGATTCGAAATCCAGGTTGCCCCATACGCGGTGGCAGAGCTTCAGCTGCATCAGGCACTGAAGCGTCAGTTCGAAGTGGAGCCACCGCCAGGCGAGCTGCGGTTCCTGACCGATGCGCTCGCCAACCCGCGCGAGCAGCAAGAACGGCTCGGCGCGCCGTTCCACGCGATCGAGGATTCCAGGGAGACAGCGAACCTGATCAAGCGAGAGTGGCCGGTCGTACTCGTAATCGGCAACCCGCCGCACGTCAAGGACGCCAAAGGCCGGGCGCAGTGGATCGAGGAGCCCCGGCGCATTCCCCTGGTACCAGGCCAGGAGGTGAGCCGCCCGTCCCTGGACGAGTTCCGGGCCGAAGGCAGGTACGAGTCTGACCTGAACGGAATGGAGTGGTACTTCTGGCGCTGGGCGTGCTGGAAGGTCTTCGAAGCGAACCAGCCCGACGAGAGCCATCCGGACGCCACGGCCGGAATTGTCGCATTCGTCACGCCCTCCAGTTTCCTCAACGGCCAGGCCTTCGCAGGCATGCGCAAGTACCTGCGGCGTCAGTGCGACGCGGGATGGATCATCAACCTCTCGCCTGAAGGTAATCGCCCGCCAGGGAACACCCGGATCTTCGGACGAGAGGTCGGCCGCCAGGTATGCGTCGCCGTCTTTGTGCGGCGCGCACAAGCGGACCACGAACATCCGGCAGAGATCCGGTACTTGGCAGTGCACGGGACACGCGAAGAAAAGCTGCATCAGCTGGACACGATCAGCACAGAAAGCATTGGATGGCAGCAGTGCAGAAGAATAGACCTGCAATCTTCGTTCCGCCCCGAATCCGGACTGTCATGGGATAATTATCCAGCTTTGCGTGAACTGATGCCGTTCAGGTCGCGCGGCGTCACCTCAGGACGATCGTGGGTGTACGCACCGACGCCGGAAATCCTCAAGAACCGCTGGGAGCGTTTCATCGCGGCAGGCGTCTCCCGCCGCGGCGTCATGTTCCACGAGACCAAGCGCTACAACATCGATCAGTTGTACCCGCCCCTGCCCGGCTTCCCCCGCCTGACCGGGTCGCTGGCTCAGGAGGCAGGACCGTGCCCTGAGCCCGTCCCGGTCGCTTATCGCTCCTTCGACCGACAATGGCTGATTCCGGACAAAAGGCTTCTGGCGGAAGCCAGGACAGGTTTATGGCAAGTGCGCGGCGAGCATCAGATCTTCATCACAGAGCAGGACGTCCAGCAGATCAGCTCAGGCCCTGGCCTGCTCTTCACAAGCCTCATCCCCGACATCGACCATTTCAGCGGCTGGGGCGGAAGCGGCGTTCATCCTCTATGGCTCGGCGCCGACAGGGAGCAGCCGAATCTTGCCAGCGGGCTGTTGGACTACCTGACTACGCGCTTGAGCATGAGAATTTCCCCGCTTGACTTCCTCGCCTACGTTGCAGCGCTTGTAGCACACCCTGGATACACTGCCAGATTCCATCAGGAACTCGCAGAACCGGGCATTCGCGTCCCGCTTAGCGCTGAGCCAGCGCTGTGGCATTCAGCGATTCCTCTTGGGCGCCAGGTAATCTGGCTACACACCTATGGAACTCGCTGCACCGACACGCCCGTCGGACGACCCGCGGGCGAGCGACACATCATCGAATGCCACGGCCTAAAGAGCTCGCGCGCCATCACGGCATTTCCCGAACGGCTGCCGGATCATCTGGCCTACGACCCTGCCACCGGCACCCTGCATGTCGGCGAAGGCAGCTTCGGCCCTGTGTCGCCGCGCGTGGCCGACTACGACGTCGCAGGCAGGCGCGTCATCTGGCGGTGGCTAAACAACCGCACGGCACGCCCCCGCCACAAGAAACGCACCTGCCCCGAACTTGACGAGCTGACGGTGACGAGCTGGAGTCGGCGTCTGGCAGACGAATTCCTTGCCTTGCTCGCAGTGCTCGAAGGGTGCACCAGGGTCGAGGATTCACAACAGGAACTCCTCAACCAGGTGTGCGAGGCGCCAACCATTACCATCGACGACCTCAACCGGTCCCACATCGGACCTGCCATAGCCGACCGCAGCAAGATCCGCCGATCTCGCGATACAAACAGCCCGGCCCTGTTCCCACCCCCGACAGCGCAATAAGGTGACCGATTCATTTTAGCCTATAAGAGGCCGGACCAGCTCTCGCGGCTACCGGCCCCCTGGTTGAACTCGCCGCACAGCAGCTTGAGCGCGGGCAATCAAGCTGGCAGCCAGCAAGCCAGGAGCAGACGCCATCCAGCTAGCCCCGCTTCGACCGCCAGCCTGGCCGGCATCACGTTCCGTGACTAACTTCAAACCCCAGGCATCCGTCGCCGGTGGCGATCGGCGCGGGCACGGCCGAGCTGATCGTCGGGCTGCGCAGGTGCTCTGCGGGCCCGCCCGCATGCGCGGACCGCCTGCGGCAGCCGCCAGGTCATCTGCCGGCTGGCCGTCGCGCGGACTCTGCCGCCGGCCGGCCATGGCGTCAGCGCGGCGATTCGCGCCATCGAGTTGGGCCTGCGACTGCCGGTTCATGGCTGTCTGCTGGTGGCTAAGCGGTTCGCCTCATGGCGGGGTCCGCGGCGACGATGGTGTCATGGCTGACTTGCAGTTCGGATTAACTTGCGCGGCACGGAGTCGGGGGATGAGTTCCGGCGGCTGGTGAGCCGTGCGGATGAGCTGGGCTACGACGTCTTCGCCGCCCCGGACCACCTGGGCGCCATTGCGCCATTCGCGGTGCTGGCAGCTGCCGGGATGGTAAGCGGCAGGCTGCGGCTGCGGACGTACGTGCTGAACACGGGTTTCTGGAATCCGGCAATGCTGGCACGGGAGGCGGCGAGCCTGGACGTGCTCTGCGCAGGCCGGGCTGAGCTGGGCATCGGCGCCGGGCACATGAAGGGCGAGCACGACGACGCCGGGCTGCCGTGGATGCCGCTCGGGCAGCGGGTCCAGGCGATGGAGACTATGGCGGCCGAGGTCCGGCGGCGGCTGGCCGATCCGGCGCACCAGCCCCGCCCAGTGCAGCAGCCGGTGCCGCTGATGATCGCCGCCATGTCGCACGCCGGGCTGTCGGTGGCCGCCCGGCACGCTGACATCGTCGGATTCGCCGGCCTGCGCCAGGTGAAGGGCGGCTCATCCGGCGGTCACCGTCACTGCACGCGTGTGCGGTCGCCGGGCTGCTGATCGGGGCCTCGGTCACCGTGCGCCCCACAACTTTGCCCCTAGTCGTGCTTGTGCCCGTCTACCTCTTGGTCACCGGTGCCGGATGGCGGCGGGCGGCGGGCTAGCTGAACAGCGGCACGGCTCTGGCAGCGGGGCTAATCCCTGTCTTGGCGTACATGACCTGGTTCGCAGCCGCGCACGGATCGCTCAACTTGACGAACAGCAATGGGCTCTTCCTGTGGTCACGGACTATGTCATTCGCCCGTTGCGCCGTGATCAAGCCCCGGCGGATCTGCGTGCGCTGTGCCCAGACGCCCAACCGGACGGGCTCGCCGAACCAGCGCCCGCGCTCCGGCCCGCGCCCATGTACTACCTGTGGGACCATCGAGCCTGGCAATGGCAGCGCTCCTCGCCCGGCTTCGTGCCCGACACCGCAGCGTTCACCCCAGCCAACAACCGGCGGGCGCTGCAATTCGCCCTGCGGGCCATCCAGGCACAGCCGGCCGCCTACCTGAGCGTCGTGGCGCACGACAGCGTTCAGCCGTTCACCGACACCAACGATCTCCGATTCCCCGTCTACCAGCCCAGCACCGCAACCCTGGACCCCGGCGACCAGCGGTACACGATCACAGCGATCACGGCCTACACAGGAACCACCCAGGGCATCGCGCATGACCTCGGCTACCGCTTCGGCACCCGGCTCAGGTCACCATACGCGGCCCTCATGAACCAATACCAGCACGTCATCTTCCTGCCAGGCCCAGTGCTCGCCCTCGCCGTGCTGGCCGGACTGGCAGGCTGCCTCATGCCGCGGCGGCGGACAGCGCAGACAGCGTTCCTCTGGACCTCGGCGGTGATCTTGATGATCCTCCCGACAGCCGAGCACGAGTACACCCAGCGGTACGTCATTCCCGCTGTTCCGCTGGTGTGCATCGCAGCCGCGCTGGCTCTGCGCCGTCCAGCCAAACAGGCACCGGCGCAGCCACCGCCAACCGCCGCCCCAACCGGCGTCCACGACGGCCTCGCGATGCTCGAGCAGCCCCATCGGAAGGCCGAGCATCGCTCCAACCTCGCTATCCCATGAGAAGCCTCGATGCGGGCGTGACGACAGTGACGCCGCGTCAGCTCAATAGCCTCCGTGTTGGCTTCGCCCCTGGCGACAGCCTCATCGAACTCCTGGCGGCGCACCGGATCAGTACACCAGACGCCGACGATATGAACGTGCATCGCGGCCACCTCCCCGCCATGGTCAGCAGGTCGTGCAGCCAGAGCCCGTCGACTACCGACCCCTAGACACCGGTGAGTGTCCAAGTGTTTGACACTCTGAACGGCTTTGTCTAATCTTTTGACATGTCTCAAGTGAGCCTTCTCGATGATGTTCGCCAGGCCGCCAGGGAGTACGAGTCGTCGGAGCACCGCCTCCGCCTCGCGGTCACTGCCGCGGTAGCCGGAGAGGTGGCGATCGCATCGATTGCCAAGGCCGCAGGCGTTACCCGGCAGACCATCTACAACTGGAGCACCGACTACGGCCAGGGGCACGGGCTGACCGTGGCAGCGGGCGCGCACCTCACCAGCCTGCCGGTGCAGCGCCCGCAGGCACTCAAGGGCGCGCCGGTGCTCATCCTGGGTACCCGTCACAAGAGGCACCTGACCTGGGACGGCCGCAGGGGCAAGGCAGTCGGTTACGTCGGCGACAGGCTCGGGGTCAGTGTTCCTGGGAAGATCGTGGATGTGATCGCCGAGTCGTGGGCACTGACCGGTGACGCGTCCGGGGCAGGCCAGCGCCCGCGCACAGGAGACCGGGTGATCCTGGAGGACGGGGTGCTCGCTACCGTGGAGGATGCAGACGGCGACCCCGGCGGCTGCGTACGGGTCGTGACAGACGGAAACTTGCTGACGAGAAATTGGTGGGCCATCGTGCTGCCCGGCATCTGATCTGAACGACACCCTTTGCCGAGGGTGCGCTCCTCGCTTTGTTGCACCGTCGCGCATCTTGAGCGGAGGCATTAGATTCGCCGAAGACTCGGCCGATAGCCGGTCAGGCTGAACCGTGTCCCTTACCAGCATCTGCAGACCGAATGTCGAATATCTGCTCGCAGCAAACGCGGCCTAGCGACCGCAGTCGCTTAGGAGATAGAGCGCACAAATTAACTGCTATGCACCTCTCAAGGCCCAGCGTTTACGCGACCGCGAGGAATATCTAACGGCGCTACGGGCCAAGTCGATCCCCGGTGCGCTGGAATGCGCTCTGTAGTTCGCGCAATCTGACGGTCGCTGAAGAGCGTTAGCGCCTCAAGGTTCGACCGAGACGTGTTTAAGGTCGGAGGACAGTTCGAGGTCGTCGCGCCGGGCGTCGGGGGAGGCCGCCGATCTGGGAAACCTGAGGCCGATTGCCGCCTGGAGCACGGCTGGGTGCGTTGCGGCTAGTTCGTCGACGGCGAGCAGCTGCGGAGATCTGTCTCCCCAGTAGCCGATGATGCGCCATTGCGGTCGCTGGTAGCTCCACCACCTGACGCCCTGCCAAACCCGTGCACCCCGGTCATTGCGCTCGTTATATACGCTGAGAGCCCAGCTTTGAGTGGCTGCCCTGTTACGCTCGATAACCTGGGTGGGGCGCAGTCCGCGCGCCTGCAGGTTCCGTGCGTCGTCCAGATCCAGGAGCGGGATATCGTCGTCGAGTTGATAGGTGGCTAGGGCCCAGTAGCTGCCAGGGATCGGCGTCGAGCTGAGCTTTTCTTCCCACGATCCGAGGTCGCCGAAGGCTTCCGCGATGGCTGCTTCGGGTTCGAGTGCCAGATACCAGATCCGGTAGCTGCCGGGGTTGTCGAGGCGTCCGGGGCCCTGTTCGCCAGCGGATAGAGGATGCCCGGGGCTGCCTGGCGTCGCGCCTGGCAGGTGCGGGAAGACGCGATAGACCCTCATCGATGCTGACGGTCTCGTTCCGACCGGCGGTGCCGTGTTAGCTGTCGGCCGTGCCTGGTTGTGACGACCGCCTTCCCCTAGGTAGCCGAGCAGTTCTGCGGGGCTGACCAGCAGGACCTGCGCCAGCACCGCCAGTTCGTCGGCCGTTACGTACTTGCGGACACCGGATTCGATCTTGGCGATCGTGCCCCGGGTCAGGGACGTGCTGCCAGCGCGAGCGCACTCCTCTGCCAGGCGGCGAGCGGACCAGCGGCGTGCCGAACGCAGATCACGGACGCGGTCAGCGATTTGCCGGGTCGCTGACATCTCTGGCACGCTTACCTCCCTCCAGTGCACCGGGCCTGATCATCGTAGCCCCTTGCGATTATGCTCTGATTCGGAGCATAATGCTCTGATGCAGAGCTTACTAGGGCGCAGCCCAGCATGCCCAGGGCAGGACGGCGGCGTGCCACGGAACCGGCCACTTCACGGCCACGGCCAGCGCCGGCCGCTCGGTGGCGGGCTCCAAGGCGCGACGTCGCGAGCATGCCGGGCCGCGCCGCTGGTAGCAGGATGCGTCAGGCGGGCCGTGCCGTGACCGCACCGGCGTCGGATCCGGGCAGCAGCAACATCGGTCTGGCGCGGGCAACCGGCTCATGGGGACCTGGCGGGCCCGCCGACCTCTTCCCGGGCCGGCCCGGCCCGGGAACGGATGTCGTCCTCGGTCAGCGAAGAGTCGGCCAGCCTGGTCATCAGCCCTGCCCAGCCGCCGGCAAGGGAGCGGGGACAGTCGGCGCGACGGACAAGTCCATCGCCTTCATGGCGATGCCCTTCAGCCGGGAGGACCTGCAGATCGTCTACGCCGATTTTGTGAAGCCCGTCGTGGAGATGAAGTGCGGATTCCAGTGCGTACGCGGCGATGAGATGTTCGGATCAGACGTGATTATGGAGGACGTGCTAACCGTACTTCGCCGTGCCAGAGTGGTAATTGCTGACCTCACCGGTCAGAATCCGAACGTCTTTTACGAAGTCGGCATCGCGCACGCGATCGGGGCGCCAGTGCTGCTGCTCACCCAGTCTCTGGCCGATGTGCCGTTCGATCTCCGCCACCGCCGCATTCAGGTTTACGAGTACTCACCACGAGGCTGTAAGCACTTGGAAGGCCGGCTCGAAGATCACCTGCAGCACATGCTGGCGCCGTAATATGCGCACTCAACCTCTAACTGGACTCATCGAACTCTTTGAGTTCGCCCCAGAAAAGATGCGGGTGGCCCCGGTATATGCCTGACTGAAGTATAATGGCGCAGCGACGGTTACGAGCGAAAGCGCGTCGTCGATTGGTGCAACCGCTCCTAATATATCGGCACGCCGAGCCGCTCGGCCTCGCCGAATCTGCATGCCGCTACTCCCAAGTTCGCCAGATCAATCACCCATGGAGGACGAATTTGTCAATAGAGTGTGGTTAACCGGCTCGGCGACTTGGGTTCGCGTCGGCGAGCTATTTGCCTGGTTCCCGGCCGGCTTAAGTTGTGCCGAGAGGATGCCCGGCTGGGCGGGCATCCGGTTTCTTGGCGGGTGGCCTGGGGTGCATGGCGCTTGGTGGCTGGTCCCGGACGTGTGCATCAGGTTGGCGGAGAGGTCTCACATCCACCCATTCGGCACCTGCCCGTGCGGGCGGGTGCCATGACTATGACATCCGGGGCCCGGCGACGCTGCTCGTACGGTGCAGATCATCCCGATCTGTGCGGCCGACGTGATTCGTTGAAGCCTGTGTTGCGCACCCACGCCGGGATGCTTTCCATTCTGGGGCCTATCGAGTATGAACAGGTTTGTGACCCATCTACCTCAGTGCGCCAGGTTCTTTACTTTGCGTGCTTTGTTGTATCTCTTTCCTGGTCTGTCTGCTGCGGTTGGTACTTTGGTGGCGCTGCTGATGACTGGCCGTATCACGCCTCTGCTGGCTGGCTTGACGGTGCTGCTTATCGTGCTCGGGTTTGGGGTACCGTCGGCAGTGGACTGGATTCGTGGCCGTTATGACGACCAGGTGGCGCAGGAAGCGCTGGCTGCCCAGCGAAGGCAAGAGTGGGCGGAAGTAGCCGGGGTCCAGTTGCGTGATCATTTCGGTCCACGGGGCCGTGGGATCTTGCCGTCGTCGGTGCGCAGCGGCTCATATTTCACTGGCCGGGTCCGAGTCCTGACCGAGCTGGCCGCATGGCTCGGGGACGCCAGCGACGCTGACGCCCGGGCGCGAGTAGTGACAGGCGGCCCAGGCTCTGGTAAGTCGGCGGTGCTTGGTCGGCTGCTGTGGCTGGCTGACCCGCTTCGGCGCCGCGGGCAGGAAAGTGTCAGCGAGGTTACCGCGACAGCGGAGACGGTGCCGCCGCTGGGGGTGATCAGCGTGGCGGTGCACGCGCGCGGGCGCACTGTGGATGAGGTTGCGGCGGAGGTGGCGCATGCTCTTGAGATCCAGGAGTCAGGGGCAGCCGGACTGATCGCGGCGTTGCGTGATAGCTGGCAACCGCGGCCTGTGGTGGTGCTGGTCGATGCTGTTGACGAGGCAGCCGACCCGTACCGGCTGATCGTTGAGTTGCTGGAGCCTGTTGCTTCGGCGGTGGAAAGGACGAAGGTCCGGTTGCTGGTGGGCACCCGGCCTGGCGGTGACAAAGGCCTGCTGCGGTTGTTCGGGGCCTCCGCAGTGATCATGGATCTGGACTCACCCGCGAACCTGGCCACCCTGCCGCGTGCCCCGATGCCCGGCTCCAGCAGTTACAGGGCCTGCGAACCGGCCTCCATCGCTGCCCTGGTCAGGCAGTAGGGAACGTAGGGAGTCGTGTCGGTGGTCAGCGCGGCGGCCATAGCGCGCATGCATTGCAGGACCATCTCCAGGTACAGCGCCGCCGCCGTGTACGCCGACCGCACCGTATCCGCGCCCCATGGGCCGACCGGACGGCGCTCCCCGTTTGCGCGCTCGCGTGCCGCCTCGGACTGCCAGCCCGGCCGCCATTCGGGCTCGGGCAGCCATCGCTTGACATCCGCGCAGGTGCCGGCCAGGAACCGCTTCATTTCCCGCACGTCAGCCTTGGTCAGGTCCGTCACGGTTCCCATGATCGGCCCCCGACTCCTGTCCCCCGGCCGGTAACAGGCCCGCGCGTTACGTTAATGCGGTGGATCACCTCTGGGCAATCGACCAGCTAAGGGCGTTTGTGGCGAATATTGATCAGCTTGCTGAGCTGGATAGCGGAGATCTGTTGGAGCGGATTGCCGCTCGCGAAGGTGGCCCGAGCGCGGACCGCATCGCGGACGATCTGGTCTCCCTCGATGGCCGGTCGATGACCATCCACCCGCATGAGGGCCTGCTGCGCGCCGCCCGCGCCCAGGCCAGGACCGAGGAGTTCCGGCAGGCCTACCCGACCCGCTCGAACATCGAGCGGACGATCGCCTGGACCGCCACCCAGAACAGCCGCCGGGTGAGGCTCCGCTACATCGGGACCGCGAAGAACGACGCCTGGCTGCATACCCGGTGCGCCGGCCTCAACCTGCGGACCCTA
>Ga0137365_10000827_pt1 | contig 22559 bp, 25 predicted proteins | sample SagtaG_9_FD_104799 | JGI IMG/M metagenome (GOLD analysis project Ga0137365, IMG submission 104799) | Vadose zone soil microbial communities from Sagehorn Ranch, Mendocino, California, USA - Sage1_L_40_16 metaG | ecosystem: Environmental > Terrestrial > Soil > Vadose zone | place: USA...
GTCGTCGGTATCGGGGCGACACGCTCATCCTGGAAACAGAAATTGAAACGAAAAGCGGCGCCGTGCGCCTGATCGATTTCATGCCGCCGCGCGGTGAGAACCCGGACATCATCCGCATCGTTGAAGGATTGCGCGGCGAAGTGCGCATGAAAATGGAACTGATCATTCGCTTTGAGTACGGATCGATCATTCCCTGGGTGCGAAAGGCGCACGGCGGGCTCGAAGCGATCGCGGGGCCGGACGGTCTCATTTTGCGGACACCCATTGAGACGCGGGGCGAAGATTTAACGACGGTCGCAGAGTTCACCGTGAAAAAAGGCCAACGCGTGCCGTTTGTTCTGACGTGGTTCGCGTCCCACGCGGCGCCACCGCGCGCGATTCATCCAGAACACGCTTTGCGCGACACGGAAAAGTTTTGGAACGCCTGGGCAGGGCGTTTTCATTATTCGGGCCCCTGGAAAGAGGCGATCATGCGTTCGCTCATCACGCTGAAGGGGCTGACTTACGCGCCGACTGGTGGCCTGGTCGCTGCGTTAACGACTTCGCTTCCGGAAGAAATCGGCGGCCTGCGCAATTGGGATTATCGCTACTGCTGGCTGCGCGACGCCACCTTCACACTGATTACCCTGATGCACGTGGGTTATATTGACGAAGCAAAGTCGTGGCGGGAATGGCTTCTGCGTGCCATCGCGGGAAGCGCGTCGCAAATGCAGATCATGTATGGAGTGCGCGGCGAACGGCGGCTGGATGAGCGCGAGATTCCATGGTTGTCAGGCTACGAAAACTCGAAGCCGGTGCGAATCGGCAATGCGGCTTCGAATCAATTCCAGCTCGATGTCTTTGGCGAAGTTCTTTTGGCCATGTACGAATCGCATGTCGCCGGGTTGGAAACCGATGAGTTCGACTGGCGCCTGCAAGTCGAGCTCATGCGCTTTCTCGAATCCAATTGGGACAAACCCGACGAGGGAATCTGGGAAGTCCGCGGCGGGCGCAAACATTTCACTCACTCCAAGATGATGACATGGGTCGCATTCGATCGCGCGGTGAAGCTGGCGGAGTTGTGCAAGTGCTCGATGGGCGAAAACATTGAGCGCTGGCAAAAAATCCGTGACCAGATTCATCGAGAAGTTTGTGAGCGCGGTTACAACACCGAGAAGAAGGCATTTACTCAGTTCTACGGCTCCGACGCGCTCGATGCGAGTTTGCTCATGATGATTCGGGTGGGCTTTCTTCCGCCGAGCGACGAGCGCGTGCGCGGGACAATCGAAGCGATTGAACGGGAGCTGATGCAAGACGGCTTGGTCCTTCGCTATCGAGCGGAAGAGGAAAACGTGGATGGATTGCCCGGTCGGGAAGGAACGTTTTTGCCATGCTCGTTCTGGCTGGCTAACGCTCTTTATTTCATCGATCGCAAGGACGACGCGAAGAAATTGTTCGAGCGCTTGCTCGGTATACAAAATGATGTCGGATTGCTTTCCGAGGAATACGACCCAATTGCGAAACGTCAGTTAGGTAATTTCCCGCAGGCGTTCACGCATCTGGCGCTTGTAAACACGGCGCGGGTTCTGGCTGGCAAGGTAAAACTTCCAGGTCGCGACGCGTAATCGATTGTCGATCTTGGGGAGATCGACAATTACGCCCCCGCTTCCGTGGACGAAACCAAACGCCGGATGAGATCCTCGATCGTAACGATGCCGCGCAGCTGCCGTTCCCGGTCCAGCACCGCCGCCAAACCAAGTCGCGCAGCGCGCAAGCGCTGGACGATTTTATAAGCGGGCTCTTCTTCATTGGCGGTGACGATGCGACGCATGTACTGGCTCAGTGTTTTAGCCGCGTTTTTTTCCAGCAAAATATCGAGCACGTTGATCAATCCGCTCGGCTGGCCTTGTGACGTGATGACGGGCAGACGATCGAGACCAGAAGAAACGCCGAGCGCGACCGCTCCATCGATGGAGGTATCTGGTTCTACGGCCACTACTTTCGGCAAAGACACCATTACATCGCGGACTTTCACGCTGCGGAAATCGAACACGTTGTGAATCATCGCTCGCTCAGTGGCGGTGAGAGAGCCTTCGCGTTCGCTCTGGGTGGTGATTTGTTTCAACTCCTCGCGAGCGGCAAAAAGACGGCCTTTTTCCGCACGCCGGGGCAGCAAAATCTCCGCCAAACGTGCGCCGAGTTCGAGTAAAGGCCAAAGCAACGCCAAAACGAGCTCCAGAATCCAGGCCAGCCGAGCCAACGCGCGGAACGGAAATCGGCGAAAGAGTGATTTCGGCAAAACTGCCAGCACGAATAGATAAATCGGCATTGCGACCAGGACCGCGATGAAAAACCCAGCCCAATGGAATGAGCGCACCAATTCGCGGGTCAACAAGAGCAGCCCGGCAATATCGGCTGCGTTCGTGAAAATCAGGACCGTGACAAGCAACCGCTCCGGATGCTTAAGCAATCGATCCAGTCGCACCGCCGCCGGCACACGTCGCTTGACGTTTTGGCGGAGCCGCACCGGATCGATCGAGAGCAGGCCGCTTTCAATTCCGTTGAAGAAAAACGAAACGACCCAACAACAAATGATGATAAACGCGATCGTCATGCTGTGGCGTCGCTGTTTCCCGATGCTTCAGCTGGGTTGCCGGCCCCGGTTGTTTTTTCCACCAAAACCTCCTCGATCCGCTTGCGTCCGGCGCGGCGCACGGTGATGGCAAGACGTGGAATTTCCAATTGCGTACCCGAGGGCGGCAAATAACCGAGCCGATTGAAGACGAAGCCGCCGATGGTGTCGATTCCCTCCGCCTCAATTGCGAACCCGAGATGTTCGCTTAAATCGTCGAGGCGCGCGTTTCCGTTGACCAGAAATTTGCCGTCCTCCATCGGTTCGATGTAAAGATCGACATCTCCGCGTGGGACAGCGTCACTGAGGATTTCCTCGACGATGTCGGACATGGTGATGATGCCTTCAGTCCCGCCAAATTCGTCGACCACGATGGCCAGGCCCTGGGCATGGGTGAGGAAGAGTTTGAGCAGATCAAGCGCTCGCATCGTCTCTGGCACAAATGAGGGAAGGATCAGTCGCTCGGTGTAATGCTCGGACGGATCGAGCAGAAACAATTTCACATCGATGATTCCGAGAACTTGATCCGGCGTGTCCACGTAGACCGGGACGCGGCGATGCCGTTTTTCTTTCAGGCGCGCGATCGCTTCCTCATTCGTCAAATCGTCCGGCATCGTGAAAGTATCCACCCGCGGCGTCATGCAATCTTTCGCCGTTTTATCGCCGAGTTTGATGATCTCCTGGATCATTTCGGCTTCCGCTTCATGCAGCGCGCCTTCTTCTTCGCCGATTTCAACCAGCGTTTCCAGCTCCTCATCGCTCAACCGCGGACGGGTGCGCAGATGCAACGGAGTGAAAAGATCGACAATCGCCGTGCTCGCGCTCTCGAGGGCATGACCGACGCGATGGAGCAGCGGCATTGATAACTTTAATGTGAAAGCGCCGATGGCCGAAATCCGATAAGGAGCGGACAGGGCCAGCAGTTTTGGAATCAAATCGCAAAGCACCACGACGATCGTGAAGATGACGATCGCGGCCAACCACTGCGGAATGCGCGTGGCGAACGGGCCTTCCCATAAAAGGAAAAGACAAAGTACTACCAGCGGCACTTTCACGAGACCGTCGCCCAGGAGCAGCACATTCAAAACACGGCGCGGATTTTCTCGAAAGCGCTGAACGAATTTGGTGAGGGCAGGATGATGTTCCTCCAAGCGGCGCAATTGGTGCGACTTGAGTGAGAAGAGCGCCGTTTCCAGTCCGGAGAAAAGGGCGGAACAGAAAATCAAAATCGAGACGACCAGCAGCAGAATGTCGAAAACCGCAACCGTCATTCCTTAACGCGAGAGCGATGGCGCCCGCTCGTCCTCCGGAAAGCTGATGCGTGCTGGTTTGCCCATTGTCTGAGCCGCGATCAAGTTAGACTCTTCATGAGCAAAGGCGAGCGGATTTCGCGGTTGGTCAGCGAACTGGTGGGCGAAGATGTTGGTCCAGCAACGATCGATATCGCGATGCATCCTTATTACCGCGCCTATTTCCAGTGCTGGAACGAGCAGCGCTACTATGAAGCGCACGATGTCCTGGAACAGCTTTGGTTGAACAGCGATACGGAAGATAACGATTTTTTCAAAGGTCTCATCCAGGCCGCGGGCGCATTTGTGCATCTCCAGAAGAATTTCGAGCATCCAACCCATGCCAAACATAGCCGCCGATTGAAACCCGCGGTGCGACTCTTCCTGCTCGCGGAGAAAAATCTCGCGCCCTATTCGCCGGTCCGTCACGCGCTCGATCTCACCGCGCTGCTCAATCTTCTGCGAAATGTGCGCGACGAAATCACGCTCTCGGATTATAAAATAAATCCGTGGTCGCCCGAGACGGCGCCGAAACTCAACCTGAACAGGTAGGGACGTTTCTCCGAAACGTCCGTCGAGCAAGAGAAATTGTAGCCACGGCGCTCTGTCGCCGTGTTTTTACGGGTTCGCCTCGACAGAGCGAGGCGGCTACAACCAATTATTCATCTGGTGAAAATCAATTTGGCGCCGGCGATAACCAGAACAATCGCGAGAAGAAGGGAAATTGCCCGAATTGGAAAGCGTCTGCTCCCGAGATACGAACCAATCGTACCGCCAAGTATCGCGGCGGCGGCGAGAACAAGTCCCAGGGACGGAATCGAATGTTTTGCCGTAAAGTAGCCAACCAGGCCGGCGATTGAATTTACCAAAATAAACAGTGCTGAGACCGCGGCCGCCTGGCGAATGTGCGCCCATCGGCAAAACAGCAGGAGCGGAGTGAGAAATATTCCTCCGCCTGTGCCGGTCAGTCCGGAGAGAAAACCAATGCCCGCACCAAGGCCAATCGCGCTTGGAAGTGAGGGCCGTTCAACCTGTGGTGGGTCTTCGCCACGAAAAATCAAGCGCGCGGCCGAGAAAAGCAGGACTACGCCAATTAAGATTCTCAAAACCGACGCGGATGGCTGGAGATAACCGCCAAAGTAGGCGGCCGGAATTGAGAGCAGTGCAAACGGCCAAAATAATTTCCAGGCAAAATGTCCAGCGCGCCAAAATTGGAACGCGCCGATCGAAGCGACCAGGATGTTGAGGACCAAAGCAGTAGGTCTAATCGTCATCGCAGCGACACCCCATAAAGTCATGACCGCGATGTAGCCCGATGCGCCGGCATGACCAACCGATGAGTAGAGAAACGCAATGACGCCGACTGCGAGAAAAAGCAAAGTCAGCTGCGTAGCGTCCATGTCGATCTTAACGTGGCGTGACTATAATGTACGGCTGCTTAGGATGTAGAGGCGCTTGTGCCAAGCGCCTGTTTATCTACTTCGGTGCTTGATACAAGCGCCGCTACAACTCTCTTTTGCTTTGCCAGTTCGGCGCTAGGATAACGGAGTGAGTCCAATCCAACCTGCTGCGGAAGTTTCACCGGCACACGCGGAGCACACAAACAGACTGGCGCGCGAGAAATCGCCCTATCTTTTGCAGCACGCGCATAACCCGGTCGATTGGTATCCGTGGGGCGAGGAAGCTTTTGCCAAAGCGCTCCGGGAAAACAAACCGATCTTTCTCTCAGTCGGTTACTCGACATGCCATTGGTGTCATGTCATGGCGCACGAGTCGTTCGAGAACGAAGAGACAGCTGCGATCATGAATCGTGAGTTTGTGAATATCAAAGTCGATCGCGAGGAACGGCCGGACGTTGATCGTGTCTATATGACGTTCGTTCAGGCGACGACCGGCGGCGGCGGTTGGCCGATGAGTGTCTGGTTAACGCCGGATCTAAAACCGTTTGTTGGTGGAACGTATTTTCCACCGGAGGACCGGTACGGCCAGCCCGGCTTCAAAAAAGTTCTGGAACGTATCGCCGCGGCCTGGAAGCAGGGCCACGAAAAGATTGTCGATCAAAGCTCGAAAATCATTACGGCGTTGCGCGAATCGCAAGCCGCCCAATCCGTAGCCTCCGCCAAGATCGACAATCAGGTTTTTGGCACTGCCTATGAGCAGTTTGCTCGCACCTTCGATGAAAAAGAAGGCGGTTTCGGGAGCGCGCCGAAGTTTCCGCGCCCAGTCGCGCTGAATTTCCTGACCGGATTTTACGCGCGCGCTCCAAAGAGTGAGGCTGGCAAGCACGCGCTCGAGATGGATTTGTTCACGTTGCGCAAAATGGCCACAGGCGGCATGCGCGATCACCTTGGCGGCGGATTTCATCGTTACTCGGTCGATCGTTACTGGCACGTGCCGCACTTCGAGAAAATGCTTTACGATCAGGCACAACTCGCCGTCGCATATCTCGATGCGTTTCAAATCACGCAAGATCGACAATACGCAACGGTCGCGCGCGACATTCTCGACTACGTCGGGCGCGACATGACGTCGAAGGACGGAGGATTCTTTTCCGCAGAGGACGCGGACAGCCTTTTTGAGCGGGGAAAACCCGAGCACGGCGAAGGCGTATTTTACATTTGGACGAAAAAGGAAATCGATGCCGCACTTGGCGATGGCGCGGAGATTTTTGATTATCACTACGGCGTGCAACCGCACGGCAATGCACCGGAAGGCGGCGATCCGCAGGATGAATTTCGCGGGAAGAATATCTTGATCGAGCGCCATACGGTTGCCGAAACAGCGCAGCATTTTAAAAAGGGCGAAGACGAAGTCCGGCAATTGCTCGGGCACAGCCAGGAAAAGTTATTGTCGATCCGCGCGAAAAGGCCGCGCCCGCACTTGGACGACAAAATCATTTCGGCCTGGAACGGTCTCATGATTTCGGCCTACGCGCGCGGGGCACAAGTTTTGGACGAGCCGCGGTATCTCGAGAGCGCATCACGTGCCGCAAAGTTTTTGCGCGCCAATCTTTATGATGAGTCGCGCAAGATTTTGTTTCGCAATTATCGCGAGGGACGGAGCAGGATCGAAGGCTTCGCCGACGATTACGCATTCGTCATTCAAGGACTTGTCGATCTTTATGAAACGTCCTTTGACATTGAGTGGCTGAAATTTGCTGTGGAATTGCAGACAACACAGGACCGGTTGTTCTTGGACGCGGAGAACGGCGGTTATTTCAGCACGACTGGAAAGGAGTCGAGCGTCCCGCTGCGGATGAAAGATGACAATGATAGCGCGGAACCGGCGGCCAGTTCGGTCGCCGCGATCAATCTTTTGCGCCTTGCGCAATTTCGCGATGACAAACAATTGGAAGAGCGGGCAAAAAAAACGATTGGTGCGTTCAATGCAACTCTTTCCCATTTCGCCAGCGCAATGCCACAGATGCTGGTCGCGCTCGATTTAAGTTCGAGCAAATCGCGCCAGATCGTGATCGCCGGCAAGATCGACAATGGGGAAACAAAAGCGCTGTTCAGGGAGGTGCATCGCCATTTTCTGCCAAGCAAAATTCTGCTCCTGGCCGACGGGGTTGAAGGCCAAAAATATCTTGGCGAAAAAAACGAAGCCATCCGCGCTATGACGATGGTCGATGGAAAGCCAGCCGCCTACGTCTGCGAAAATTTTACCTGCAAAGCGCCAGTGACCGATCCGAAAGCGCTCGGCGAATTATTGTCAAGGTAAGGGCGGTTCATCGAACCGCCCGCGGGTGATTGGGCTCAATCGCCCCTACCTACAAGCCTTCCACGACAATCATTTTCGTTTTGGCAGTACGATGACGCATTTTGCGCGGCTCGCGGTATTCTTCGCAGTTGAGCCACTCTTTTGCGCGTTGCATCGATTCGAACTCCAAAATGACGATGCGCTTCGGTTTCCAATCGCCTTCGAGCGTTTCTGCCGCGCCGCCTCGCACAATGTATTTCCCGCCGTGTTTTTGGACCGTCGCGGCGGCCAGTTTCTTGTAGTCCTCATAACCCACAGGATCGAGAATCTCGATTTCAACGATGATGTAAGCGGACATCGTTCAGAGGGCAGAGAGCAGAAGTAGGAGGTCAGAAGCGTCGGCCGTTGCCGTCTTTGGCGGCCAACTCGGGGTTCTTTTTTCGACGACGCAGCCGCAGCCAGTTGTTCCATGTTTTGCGCACGCTATCGCGCGGCGTGAGATATTTTTGATTGAGTTCGTTGCTTTTGATGATCTGGGCGAGAATTCCTTTCACGGAAAAGTCGTCGGTGTTGAGAATTGTGTAGGCCGTGCCAACCGCGGCGGCGTGGTGCGCGTCACTCGCCGCGGTCATGGGCAAGCCGCGAATCTGGGCATATTTAAACGCATAGCGATTGTAGCGACGTAGAGTCGTGGCGGCATTGAAAACTTCGATCGCGTCGATTGGCAACTTCTCCAGCGTGGAAAACCGGATTCCGGCCCGAAACAAATCATAAGGATGCGGCGGAATGGCGAGACCGCCGCGTTCGTGGATCATTTCGCAAACTTCGCGCGCCGGTTTTCCTTTTAAGTACGGGAGTGTCGCACCGATGCAAAGCAAATGTCCATCGGCGGTTGTTATCTCGACGCCGGGCAGGACCAGGAAATTATCGACCGGCAGACCGTCGAGTCGCATCAATCCTTTTTCGAGCAGATAAGTAACCGCTTCGCAGGTGTTGTGATCGGTGATGGCAAGGCCGTGCAATCCTTTAGCGCGAGCGGCCGCGATTAAATCCTCGGGACTGGAAACGCCGTCGCCGGAAAAGAACGAGTGGGAGTGCAGATCGATTTTAAACGGCATTTGGTGAGACTAAATCGGCAAGACGCTGCGTGCGGCGCCTTGCTAAACCAGGGCGTCGACCAGCACGCCTGGTTCCGGAGATTTTTCCTCGTCGTGGCGGTGAAACTGCATGTCGTACAGTCGCCGGTAATACCCCGATTTCTCGAGCAGCTCGCGATGCGTCCCAATTTCCTTAATGTGCCCCAGGTCCATTACCACAATTTGGTCGGCCGATAAGATAGTGGAGAGTCGATGGGCGATGGCGATCACGGTGCGCCCGGCGGAAAGCCGTTCCAGCGCCTGTTGAATTTGCTTTTCCGATTCGGAGTCGAGCGACGAGGTCGCCTCATCCAGTAACAAAATCGGCGCGTTCTTCAAGAGCGCGCGAGCGATGGCCAATCGCTGCTGTTGTCCGCCGGAAAGCAGGCAACCCTTGTCACCGATTACTGTTTCGTAGCCCTTCGGCTGGACGAGAATAAAGTCATGAGCGAAGGCGGTGCGTGCGGCGGCGTAAACTTCTTCCGGAGTAGCCCCGAGACGTCCAAATTGAATGTTATTAAAAATTGTGTCGTGAAACAAAAATGTGTCCTGAGTCACAAGACCAATCTGTTCTCGCAAAGATTTCTGGGTGAGCGCGCGCAAATCGCGACCATCAATTCGCACCGTGCCGGAGGTCGGATCGTACAAGCGCAGAAGCAGCGAGAGAACGGTTGACTTTCCGGCGCCGCTCGCGCCAACCAGCGCGTAACTCTTCCCCGGCTCGATCCTAAAATTAAGATCCTGAACCGCAGGCGGCGAGCCGGGAGCGTAGCGGAAAGTAACTTTCTCGAAATCAATCTGCCCTTCGGTCGAAGGCAAGGCAATCGCGTCGGGCCTGTCTTTTACGGCCGGCTCCAAATCCAGAATCCTGAAAATCTCCGTTGTGGCGGAGATCGACCTTTGCATGACGATGTGGATTTTGCTGAGCGTTTTAATCGGCTCGTAAAGGATAAAAATCCCGGAGATTAATCCAAAGAAACGTCCAGCGCTTAGATTGACGGCGTAAACGTAAAGCAGCGCCAGGCCAACGCCCATCGCCGCGATGGTTTCCACCAGTGGTCCGACCGCTTCCATCGATTTGATCATTCGCATCATGTTGGAGAATTGGAGCTGATTGCTACGGTGGAATGATTTCTCCTGGTGCTCTTCTCGGGCGAACGATTTGATAACGCGAATGCCGGCGAAGGTCTCCTGCATGGTCACGACCATTTGTCCCATGTCTTCCTGCTCGTGTTGCACAGCCTTACGCGCCCGCCGCCCATAAATGCGAATCGGCGCCAGGCAAATCGGAAAAAGGACCAGAGTCACAACCGTAAACTTCCAATCCATCAGAAGGAGAACAGAAATTCCGCCGACGATCGTGACTGGCTGTTTAAAGAGATCGCTACTGACGGTGGTAAGCGCTGCCTGCATGCCACGCGTGTCGTTGGTAATGCGCGAGATGAGAAATCCAGCCCGCATTTTGTTAAAGAACTCCATCGAGTGACGCACGATCTTGGTGAAGAGCTGGTTCCGAATGTCGGTCACCACTTTGTTGCTCACCCAATTCATGCAATAAGAATTGCCGTAGGAACAGAGACTGCGGACCGTCATGATCGCGGGAATGGCCAGGCAGATCAAAACGATCGAATTGATTTTTGGGCCCATGTTCAAGACTTCAAGATTCGACCGCAGTGCCATCGGGTTCGGAGTCGCTCCGTGGAAGATGACGCTTGTCACCCTGGCGACGACTAACGGAAAGAACGAATTGACCGCGCCGAAGGCAAAACCCAGCGAAAGGCCAAGTATAAAACGCGCTTTGTACGGCTTGACGTAGCTGTAGAGTCGGCGATACGGGCGCCAAGCCTCGCGAACAGTCTGCCAAAATGATGGCTTTTTCTTTGCGGCTTTTCCGTTGCTCATGAAGTCTGCGCTGCCGGAGCCGACAGCAGCAAGTCCATACCATTAATCACCGCTTCCGTCGAGATTTCCTTCATCGCGCCGGGTATCTGCTTGGGCAGGAACTCGGCCATTGGCGTGGTCGATCCTCCCTGCAGGATCACGGCCGAGCTTTCCAGCGGCCGCCAGTGAAAAGGGTTGGTCGGCCCGAAAAGAACCACTTGCGGCCTTCGTTTCGCCGCCGCCAGATGCATTGGGGCCGAGTCAACTGTCACCAGAAGACGCGCCCGCGCGATAAGCGCGGCGAGAGTAAGCAAATCGGTTTTACCGGAAAGATCGACAATCGTGCCGGCAGAGATCGAGCGAGATGGGTGGTTGAACCGGCCGGATGAGTTTTCTGGAGGAAGTGAATCAATCGACTGCTGCAATCTGGCTTTGATCTCAGATAGATGTCTCTGCTCAAGGGCTGAGCCGCCACCGGTAAGTACGCAGTTGATCCGCCAATTGAAACGAACATGGTCGATCACCTCGGCCCAGCGCCGTGGGTCCCAAAATTTTTCTGCCCGCGCCGACCCTGGATGAAAGATGATGAAAGGATTGTCGATCCCTGCTGTTCCCAGGAGTTGCTCTGATTTCGTGCGTGCTGACGGCGGCAATTCCAACTGAAGGGCGCGGGAAGCGTTGCCAATCCCAAGCGGCTCGAGCAACGCCAGATTGTAATCGAGCATGTGCATTTCCTTGAGGCGCAGTTTCGTAAATTCGTTGTAAACGCGGGCCCGATTGCCTGAGTTATCCTTTAGCTTGTGCGCAGCGACGCGCTTTCGCGCACCGGAGAGAAAAGCCAGCAACGCAGAGCGATCGTTTTGGGTGAAGTCAACGCAATAGTCGAATTTTTCCCGCGCCACGGTCAGAAAAACGCCGAGGTCCTTGAGATTGCGATTGGCGACGAGTGTCCGGTCGGCGCTGGAGATGGCGGGCAGCAACTCCGCGCATTCGCGCGAAACAACCAGCGTAATTTTCGCTTCAGGGAAATTTTGACGGAGCGCGCCGATGGCCGGCGTCGTCATGATCAAATCGCCGATCCGTTTGAGTTGGAGGAGCAAGATTTTCACGGCTGTAGCGGCGCTCTATGAGCGTCGGATTAGTTTCGGCGGTTCGGAGACCGCCGCTCCAAACTTATCGCGGCATTCGCATCGCGACTGCATATGCATCGAGCAATCGCGCGCGGAAATGGTCCCAGGTAAAATTTTCAACGACCCGGCGCCGCGCCGCTCTGCCCATTTGTTCAACCGCTTCAGGATGTCGATAGAAATATTCGAGCGCGGCCGCGATCGCATCGACGTTTCCCGGCCGGACAATAATTCCCTCGACCTGATCGCGCACGACATCGCCCGCTTCCCGAGTGGTGATTTGAGGCAAACCGCAGGCCGCCGCTTCATACGTGACTTTGGCGCTTCCCTCCCATTGCGAGGGAAAGACGTGCACCGTGCTTTGGCTGAGATAACTCTCCGGATCGCGGACAAACCCCAGGGTGCGGATGTTATCGCGCCAGAATTTCTTCAGATAAGGCTGCGCTTCCTCATGCACCGAACCGACCAGCCAGAGCTCAGCGTCTGGCAGATCCAGGCGATGCCAGGCTTCGAGCACATGGTGAATGCCTTTGCGTTCGATCAACGCGCCGGAAAAAATCGCGCGGAATTTTGCCGGGCGCTGTCCGGGTTTGAACCGCTCTACATCCACGCCGCGCGGTAGGTAAAATAATTTTTCTTCCGGGAAACCCTGAACCCGAAAAGTCTCCGCCGCCGTTTCCGATAACACGATCAGCAGGTCCGCCAGTTTGTATTCTTCGATGAAACGCTTGCGGTCGAGCAGCAAGCCCGCTTTTCCTTTTCGGAACCACCAGTCATTGCCAGTGGATTGGGCGCTGGCCGGTTCGTCCCCTTTCACCTTCCCACGGTCGCGATGCCAGGTTGGAATTTCGACAACCGATGGGATCCGGTTTTTCTTTGCAACCCGCAGCGATAGGAGGCAATCGCCCGACCAGCTGTGAAATAAATCGTAGCGTCCCGTTGCCAAATGCCGCGACGCAATCCAATCAACATATTTCTTCTTGGCCCCATAATAATATGGCCGATCGAGAAAGGAGATGAGACGGACCGGATGCCAGCGCAACGAATGGATCATCGATGCCGGGATCTCTTTTTGCCGATTATCGTAGGCGATCGCTTTTCCGAGAAACCCGCCCCGGTATGATGCGCGCAAGGCCTCAAACGCGTCCGTATCCAGTCCAGAGCCGCCGATGCGGGCGAAGATCGAGTAGAGCAAATGCTTTGGCAACACGCGGACGGCAGGCGAAGCAGCCCGGAGCGGGGGCGGCGCGTTTAAAGTTTCACCAGGCATGGGACTGCAACTATCCTGAGCGAATGTCGGCAAGTAAAGTTGTAACTCGTTGAGATGTCTTCGCAAAAGCTCACCATCGGTTTTGTCCGCCGCGGATATTCCGCCAGTGGCGGCGCGGAAGCTTACCTGAAACGGCTCGGGCGCGGAATTGTCGATCTTGGCCACGCGACGCACCTATTCAGCACCATCGATTGGCCGAAGAACGAGTGGGCTTTTGGAGGAATCACCCGTTTGCCTGCCGGATCGCCAATCGCCTTTGCCGATAAGTTGGAGGAACTGCGGTCGAAAGTTCGTTGCGATGTTTTGATGAGTCTCGAGCGCATTTGGCGCTGCGATGTTTATCGAGCCGGCGACGGCGTCCATCGCGCATGGTTGGATCGCAGAAGAAAATTTGAGCTGCCTCTGGAACGATTCGTTCGCGGCCTCAATCCCAAACATCGCGAGGTCTTACGTCTCGAGAAATCGCTTTTGGCCGATCGTCGCGCGACCCGCGTGATCGTCAACTCGCAAATGGTCAAAAAAGAAATTGTCGATCTTTACGGATATCCCGCGGACAAGATCGAGCTCGTGCAAAATGGTGTTCCGCTCAAGAAATTCCGGTTCGATCCGGAGCTGCGAGAAAAAGCGCGCGACGATTTGGAAGTGAAGCCGGATCAAATAGCGCTTCTTTTTGCCGGCTCCGGCTGGGAACGGAAGGGATTACTCTTTGCCATGGAAGCGATGGCGTTGTGCAAAAACCGGCAAATGCGTTTGCTCGTCGCCGGTCGCGGCAACCGGCGTCAGTATAAATCAAAGCGGGTGCAGTTTCTGGGCGAGCTGCCGGATCTCGTGCCCATCTATGCGGCCGCCGACATTTTCATTTTGCCGACGATTTACGACCCGTTTTCCAACGCCTGCCTCGAAGCGCTCGCTTGCGGATTGCCGGTGATTACCACGCGAGCCAACGGTTTCAGCGAAATCATCGAAGACCGTGTCCACGGCTCGATTGATTCGCTTTCTCCCGAAAGCTCACCCGTTCGGGCCGCCCGTCCATCTCACGCGACTCCCGTCGGCTCGATTGTCGATCTTGCGAACGACCTGCTCGGATTGCGCGACGCGATTTTGTACTGGTCCGATAACCAGCGCCGCGCGACCGCGAGATCGATAATCATCGAGCGCGCTTCCCAATTCGACATTTCCAAAAATGTCGGGCAAAGCCTCGCGATCTTAGTTCAAGCCGCTGCAGCCCATGGTTAGGCGTTCCGTTCGCTTCGGAATAAACGCTCATGAGTGAGTTAGTCACTGATAGAAATTTGCTTTTTGGACGCTGCGCGGTTCACTCGCTCAACGAGGTCGGATTCGATGCTCATGAGGTAAGTGCGCCCAACGAGACCAAGCTCAGCCGCGCCAGGCGAGGGCGTGCGCCGCTGCGGATCGAAGGGTTTTAATCACGACGGCCGGCGTCAGCTGCATCGTTTGGTTACGCGGCACGGTATCACAACATCATTTGGCTTTGAGCCCATCTCGAAATGCAATCGCTTCCTGTTCCACGCGGACAGCGTCCATGACGGGAACCACGGGGCGCGCCTCGAACACGAACGCAGGCAACATCGAGCAGAACTTGTGCACCGCCAACGGATCGTCGCAATCCAACATCATATACCCGCCCCAGTCACCTACCCGGATCACGAACAACTCGATCTTGAAATTGGCGGGCGCCTTCCATTGCGTGAAAACCTCCAGTATCCGCTTCTGGGCATTCTCGTATTCGATGGGTGAACCTTGCGGACGTTCGGACCAGGTGAGCATGTATTTCATAGGTATTTATATGGTTGTTTTGATGGAGCGGAAATGCAGTTGTTGCAGTGGCCTAACGAGAATAAGATCAGCGGCGGCCACCGAGAGCGAGCGTGGGCCGCAGTGAAGGCGTCCAAGCCACTCGAAACGGGAATGTGCGGCGGGTGGCCGTTCGCTCCATCGATTGGTTAGATGGTGGACGTCGCTTCACGATGAGGGTGGAATCGAAGGGCTCTCATAAGAAGACAATGCTGTCCTCAGAAGATGTTTCGCGCTCGACTGTGGACACACTCCGAATGATGAAGGCGGCGACGACGAATCCAATCACGCAGCCAAGTGCAGCCCACCAGCGGTCGAGAAGAAAGCAGCAAAATGCGCCGACGAAGAAAAGCAGCATGATCCAGAGCCGCCAACACAAAGACCACAGAGCACGCCAAGATGGAAACCAGCCACCCCTGAGCCGCGATTCCACACGATGCGAGGACGTAACCATCTAACGAGAAAGAGATAAGCCACGGCTAGCGTTGAACAACATTACGGCGGGAGTGCGTGAGCGCGAAGACGCGAATCGCACTAGGGAAGCCGGGCACCTGGATGAAACCCAGGGTGGTGTGGCAGACACACTGAACTTATCTCGCCATGGGGCGGTTGGCTCCAGCGATTGGTTAGGTCTTTCACGGTGGAATCGGCACTGATTGCCCTTAATCGGTGATAAGTACCGGTAATCTTCCCTTGGTGATCTTGACGCTTTGCGGCACCGATATGCGGATTCGATCTATACCAAGCACAATGCCGTAGCGGAGACGTATGTCATAAAAGCCGTCGTAGTCTCGGTCCGCTAGCGCCCAATCTAAGTCGCCGCCGCCGAGATCGTGAAACTCAAAGTCGACGCGTCCGTCGTGGTTGCGGTCGTAGTATGTCGTCACGCCGGGATCGCGGACGAATGTCTCGTGTGCGCAACCGGCGAGCGCGATGGCAACGGCTGCAACAAGCGATGGCTTCATAGACCTAACGAGAATAAGCTGAGCGACCGCCACTAAGAGCGAACGTGGCTAGAAACGAAACTGTTTTGATCATGTGAAATGTGAACACGCGCCGGGTGGCGGTTCGCTCCAGCGCTTGGTTAGGCCTCCGAGTTGCATGCATTAGTTATGCCCCTCCACGATGACGTGCTCTTCTTGTATCGGTGAATCAATCATCCAATGGCCGTTATGCTTCGCTACGGTAAAAATGCTTCCGCTTCCAACGCGGTGAGTTGGCATGCCAGTGCTGACCTGAGCGTGATTCCGCCGATCCGTGTGAATGGACCGAATGGGCTCGGGGATTTCACGGCGGGCGACCACAAGCTCCTGAATAGAACGAATGTCAACCGATGTGAGTGCGTAAGCGCCAGAGACAGACACCTGCGGCGAGCTCGTCGTCGTCGAGCAGCCGCTCGCTAGTACTGCAACTATCAACAACGTCTGGAGCATCATAGGCCTAACGAGATGGAGCTCAGCCACCGCTCTGGGAGCGAGGCTGCGCAACAGTTGAAGATACACTAATCAAGGTCGACATCGACGCGCAACGCCAAAGAGCGGTTGGCTGCAGCGATTGGTTAGATGCATTCGGTGGTAATGCTCAAGCTGTGCGTGTCAGCCGAATAGAGTCAACGAGTCGGTCAACGCGAGCCCTTTGCCTCGGGTCTGCTGCATGGCGTGTTAGGGCCCATATCTCTAGGAGATGGCCATGCACAAAACATGAAAGTGAGCGAGTATAAACATGTGATCCCGAGGAGGTGTCCTGGGTGAAAGAAACGTCGGCCCATCGCTGGCCCTGTCGCTCCACTAAATCGTGGCTGAGCCAGCGGAAATTCGGCAGCTTCGCACCGGGCTTGCTAAATAAGCTTACCTTCTCGCGCAGGAAGTCTGCTAGATCAGCTTTCTGCAAAGTATGTTTGCCGTAGGTAACTCTCACGGAGAATGTGTGATCGGCAGATGCGAGATCAGCGAGAACGGAGTATCGGTCCGTCGCGGCTGGGGAAACGCTCACTTCTGACACGTCTTCCGAAATCGCGAAGGAAAGCTGCCCGTGTAGTAGCTGAATCTGCTTCGCTACAGCTGAACGCGCTGCAAGTGCGAGCAGAGAGCTGGCAACGACGGCGTGAAGGTAGGCGCGCATCTAACGAGACGAAGCTGAGCCACCGATGGCGAGGGCGAGCTTTGCTAGCCTCTCAACTATCATCCCTGAACCCTCAACTTTCTTAGTACAACGGCCAGCGGTTGGCTCCAGCGATTGGTTAGATGACATGTCATCATTTCTTGGTTTCGCCCTTGCTCAACTTTTCGTACTTCTCTCGCCACATTTCTCCTTTCTCGTGATCGTACACCACGAACTCATAGTGATGCCACAGTTTTTTAGCAGCTGCGGCATCGCCTTGGCTGGCAGCATCTTCAGAGGTCTTGATTTCTTCAGGCGTCAACCGCAAGCCCTCGTTTCCCATGATCGCATGATCTGCTCGCTTGCAACTCACCATCGGCAGGGTCGAGATAAGCAAAAGGCAAATCTGAAGCGATACCAAGCGCCTTACCATAGAAGCTGAGTCATCTAACGAGACCAAGCTGAGCGACCGCTGACGAGAGCGAGGTTCGCTTCGAGTTTTAGTGTTGAAGTCATTGAAAATGAATTTACACGCCGGTCAGCGGTTCGCTCCAGCGCTTGGTTAGGTCTACCAGCCTGCATAAACCGTAAAGGCGAGATTAAAGAGCATGATAAAACCGTACGTCAGCACGAGCGCGATGGCGACCGCTGATACCCAACGGGCTTTCGACGGCAGATCGAACAGCCACTTCGACTGGCGGACGGTGACGGCGTATATGACCGCGGTAAAGCCTCCCAACGTGATCCATGAAATCGCCTCCACGGCCGAACGCGACATGATAGGCTGACGATAGATCGCGAACCAAACACCAAGAGCAGCATACCAAACGAGCACCGACAGTAATGACGCACCGAAGAGCCAAAGCACTGTGCGCCTGCAGCTCAATGGGCCACGCGGGATCATAGACCTAACGAGACGGAGCTGAGCCACCGCTGGCGGCGGCGAGCGTGGCAAACATCGAAAACTGTTTCATAAAATCACATCCGGACTTCACAACGGTCAACGGTTGGCTCCAGCGATTGGTTAGGTCTTTGGTGGCCACGGCGCTGTGTCGGCTCTCTCATCGATCAAAACAAGTTTGTCATCGGCGACCCTGAAGGTCTGCAACAGAACTGCGATTTGGTGTTCTGGAAGATTCCGAAAAGCGAAGTTCGTTTTCACGATCAGATCGCGCGAGTTCGTCCAACCTTTTGCGAATGTGAACAGTTTCCTAAACTCGCGAGAGGTGAGTTCAGGAAATTTACGGCTGACGTGGTAAACTAGATCTTCAACATATTTCTCGTATGCGTCTTCAGGATGCACAGGGACGGCGTCCACGGGCATCCTGATGGCACGGCCATCGCTTAGTCGAAATACCCAAAGATAGTCGCCGCTGTTTGATCGGCGATTATCAACCGCCACATATTTCGTGTCCGGGCTCCAGAACGCGTCGATCAGGTATCCGATCGTTGGATACTTCGCCATGTATTGCTGACCGCGCCGCACGGCAATGGTGAAAAAGCCGTTGTACGGATCGGAACCTGGTAAGGCACTATGAAGAATCGTGATGCAATGTTGCCGATCCACCGAGCACAGCTCCGCAGGTGGTTCGTCCTCAGCGGCAATCGCTGCCGAGCTCAGTGCCACAAGCGCAATGGCCGGCAAGATACGCAGGCGTTGCATAGACCTAACGAGAAGTAGACGAAGGTTCGTAAAAAGTCACGAAGATTTCTTCGTCTAATTCCGGGTTGCAATTTGGGGGCAAAGTCATTTAGGCTGGGTGGCAGGTTGGCATGATTGCACGACAGAATACCGCCGTGGGCAAGCCGAAATTGCTCGAGCAATTGCGCGATGCCATTCGGGTCAAACACTACAGCACGTAAAAGCTTTGCTCACGTGCCAAGGCAAAATAGGATCGGAGATGCACTACGTTTACGTGTTGCGCTCGGTCACCGATGACGGCCTTTATATTGGCTATTCAGCAAACTTGCGGCGGAGATTTGCGCAGCATAAAGAAGGGATAGCGTTTGCGACCTCTTACCGCGGACCATGGAAGCTGATTTACTACGAGTCATACCTCGACAAAGCCGATGCTCTGGGTCGGGAGAAATACCTAAAGAGCGGCGGCGGGAGACGCTTCCTCAAATCGCAGCTTCGACATTACCTCGAAAAACATCCGGTACGTGGAGCCGCGTAAGGCTTCGCACGCGGCTTTCACGACGCATCCACGTGGACGAAATCTTTACATGGATGATTTACAGGCACGTGCTGAACCAACCTGGAGCGGGCGTGAAGAGTCCGCTCGATTCCATTACAGCAAACTGAAATCCGTTTGGCGCCGAAATCGCACCTAAGCGGACGCGAGCGCGGCATCAACATCCGGGAAAATGCGAAAGACCTGATCGAGCCGCGCGATTTCGAAAATGGTGCGGACGGGTTCCTGCAAACCCGTGAGCGCGAATTTTGCGCCGTATTCCTGGACGTTTTGCATCCCTTCAATCAAGGCGGCGAGGCCGGAGCTGTCGATGTAGGTCACGCGAGCAAGATCGACAATCAATTGTTTCGGCTTTTTCTCGATCATCATTTGGAGCGACGCCGTAACGTTGGGTGAAACGTGCAGATCGATTTCGCCTTCCAGCGGGAGTACGTTCGGGCGGTTCTTGAGCGGCATCGGACAGGCGGCTGGCTCAGTTTTTTTCATTCATCTCCCAATCGTCAATCGGTTACCATCCGAGCGTATCGATCACGCGATCGACATTGGAAAGATCGTCAATCAAAAAATCCGGCTGATGTTCCGCGAGTTGCTCGCGACTCCAGGTGCCGGTGGCCACGGCAATAGTGCGCGCGCCAAAGGCTTTGCCGCAGGCAATGTCGCGGGGTGTATCGCCGATCACGTCGATTTCGGCGGCGGAGAATTCGCGGCCGTGTTTTTCCTTCGCCCGCGAGCGAGCGAACGGACCGAGCTCGTTGCGATCGTGATGATCGTCGGCAAAGGCTCCGAATTCGAAGAAATGCCAGACGCCGTAGTGTTCGAGTTTTAATTGCGCTCCGCGCGAAACGTTTCCGGTGAGAAGGGCAAGGACAAGGTGTTTTCTCGATTTCAACGTCTCGAGCAACTCGAGCACGCCAGGAAGCAGCTTTCCCTTGCGCCGCGGCAGCTCGAGGGAAAGAAAATGGACGTAGCTGTCGAGAAACGCAGTGATGTTTTCGTTCGTCGCCGGAATCTTGTGCTTCCGCAGAATCCTGGCGACGATGCCGGAATCGGTCATGCCCGCAATTTCAATGTCGCGCAGATCGTCAGCGATCCCGAAGCGCTCGGCGAGTGTCGATTTAAGCGCGTAGACGCCGGCGCCGCCCGAATTGATGAGGGTGCCATCGATGTCGAAAAGGAGAAGGCGCTGGGCGATGGCAGATCGCGGATTGTGGATAGTGGATTGAGTCTGCATCGGACGTAGTCACAAATAACTCGCGGACAATCTGGAATCTGCAATCTGAAATTGAGGAAGCCGTCTGCGCCGACCCGCTTGCAAATCCTTTGGGGAGTTGGCGCCCCAATATTTGCCCGGCAGCTAACTTACAGCGCTGGCGCGCTCATCGCCAGGACGACGATCATGCTGCCGAGGAAAGCGAGCATGGCAATGCCGGCGGCGACGAAAATGACAGAACGACTGGGATCTCGTTCGCGGTCGCGGCGCGGAAATGGCGAGGCGTTTGCAAAATCGGTCGGCACTGCGCTGGATTCGGCCGGTTTCGCTTCAATTTTTCCAGGCTGGGGCAGGGGCTGCGAACCGCGCGTGTCCGGCTCGAAACGCGCGTCGACTCCTCCGAAACGGATTCGATCGTCGAAGCGCAACACTGTTTCGGTGATGGGAATGCCGTTGACCCGGGTGCCGTTGGTGGATTCGAGATCTTTGAGTCGATAAGTTTCGCCGCTCAATTCCAATTGCGCGTGACGACTCGAGACCAGCGGATCATCGATCACGATGGTGTTGTCGGGCGCGCGACCGATCGTGATCAATTCTTCGCTCAGCTCATATGCGGTTCCGCTGACAATCAGTTTTGGCATGGGATTAATTTAGGCAGTGCTCTCGATGGAACGCAATAACTTAGGTGCAAATCATCGGACCCAGAGATAAAGACCCGAAACGCGCCGGAGTTGATAGCCGTGTTCCTTCGCGTAATCGTTTAACGGTTTTTCGAGAGCGCTCGTCTCGCCTCCGGTGAGGATTGCCGCGGGTGGTGCTGCCGCCAGATAGGTTTCCAGATGCGGGGCATCGACGAACCCAAGAGTGCGCTGCAACTGATGCGGAATGAAGGGCGCAACCTTCCAGGCGAGCGGTCCGGTCGCAAACTCTTTGTAGATGGGCGCATTACCTTCAAGGGGGAAAATCGGCACGAGAGTCAAAATCTCTCCATTTGTTAACGCGCACAGATTTCGGCCAGTCTCGTGTACCCAGAGGGGCGTCCACCGTTGCAGCGAAGCGAAATCCCGCACTAATGGCAGATCAATTACCAGGTTGACTACGCTGACCACGGCCAAAAGGCCGGCGACGAAGCCCGCACGGTGGTGATCGATGGTGTGCCAGGCGCGGGCGAGTCCAAAGACGACACCGAGCAAAAGAAATGGAACGAGAGCGTAAAAATATTGTTTATAGAACGGGGAAGGCGCAATGGCGCCGACCAAAAGGAACGGAAGAGAGAATACGACCGGCCCCAGCGACCGGTCCGCCAATAAAATCTTCCAGTTCCCGCGCGTCGGCAGCCAGATCGCGAGATAGAGAAATGCGAGAACGAGAATGCAGGTCTGCGGGAATTTCAGGAGTTCCAATAGAAAGACCAGCCGCCGAGATAACCAGACGCTGTGCGCGCCGATGCTCGCCTGGTAAATGCGGTTGAGCTTGCCATGATAAACGAAATTATCGAAAAGGAACCGGGTTGGTGCGTGCGTCCAGAGAATCCACGTCGGTCCCAGAGCAAAGAAAAGCCCGGCCGAGAATAGAGCCAGATCGCGCAACCGCTGGCTGCGAGTTGCCCTTCGGTAGACAATAAAAAATGCAAAGGGCACGACTAATGGAGCAAAAGTTAGTCGGGCGCCAATGGCCACTCCGAGGAGGAACCCGGCCAAACCGAGCCAGAATGGGCGCCATCTTTCGCGGTCCGAAAGGAGAAACACGGCGACCGCGGCTATGCTGGCCAAAACCGGCAGATCGTGATTCCAGGCGCGTCCGGAGGTGAAACGGAAAAGCCGATTTGCAAACAAGGTGAGCGCAGCAAAGGATGCGATCATCCAGCGCAGCGACTCAACGTTTCTAAAGGCGTTGGCGGTAATACAAAATACCAGAACGAGGGCGAGCCACCCACAAGCGACATTGAAACAGCGGCCAGCGAGAAGAAGGTGATCGCACTTGGTGAAAAGCGCAGCGAAAACAAACGCCAGGTTCGGCAGATGGAAATAGGGATAGTCCTGGTAGGGCAGGTAACCATACCGGGCGAGCAGAGCGCCCGCCGCGATAAATTGTCCTTCATCGCGGTTCAGTTCCCGGGTCATGGCGCGCATAAAAAGGCCGAGCAAGAGCAACAGGAAAAAACACGTGATGCCTGAGGCGAGTAGGATCTTCTTCCAAATCGCGCCTGTCTTTTCGCTTGCCAGA
>Ga0137365_10000829_pt1 | contig 22545 bp, 21 predicted proteins | sample SagtaG_9_FD_104799 | JGI IMG/M metagenome (GOLD analysis project Ga0137365, IMG submission 104799) | Vadose zone soil microbial communities from Sagehorn Ranch, Mendocino, California, USA - Sage1_L_40_16 metaG | ecosystem: Environmental > Terrestrial > Soil > Vadose zone | place: USA...
ACATTCTGCCTGTGGTTAGAGCGGAGGCGCGCACGACCCGACGCCTCCGCTCGCTCCCTGAGCCTCGGGATGGTCGCTGGTTCATCTGCGGATGCTGCGCTATTCTATGGGTTAGCCATCGGCCGCCCAATGCTCCATCTGCTGCCGATGGTCAGAGTGGACGCACTCGTCCCGGCAAGGTAGGTGCGTCCACTCGCTTCGCTGGTTAACCATTCAAGATTTAGAATTGAACCTGTGGCCGGAACAACACAGTCAACGGCGAGCACTTAGATTATCTTTGGGGCAGTTCCAACTGGAGGGCCAAGCCAGACAGCCCCTGGAAGTTACCTGCCCATCCCACGTCCTTCCAGGGGCTCTCACCAAACGCTAGTCCTTCCAGAACTTCGCAAACCGATCCGGCGCTAACGCTGTATATCTAGCCGTCGATTGTAAATTCCGATGGCCGAGATAATGCGCCAAGCTTCGGGTGTCCTGTCCATCATTCGCAAGCTTATACCCAGTTGAATGCCGCAGCATATGAGGATGAACTTGGAACGGAAGGTTCGCAGCTACGCCCGTTCGCTGGATCATTCGCAGGAACCAAGCTGTTGTTACTGGAGTGCCAGCTTCGGTCACGAATACATACGGACTGTTGCCTTGGAGTGGCCGCAGGGCTCGGAGTTCAGGACCGTGCAACGGATGCACAGCCTCTTGACCGCCCTTCACCCGATTGACATGCAGGCGGCCATTCCTCAGATCAATCTGCGACCAACGAAGCTGGCAAAGCTCTTGAGCCCTTAATCCATGCCTGTAGGCCAGTAGGATCGCCGCTGCATCCCTTGCGCCATTTCTTCCCCGCTTGCGTGCAGTCTCAATCAGTCGATCCACTTCTTTCTCAGTCAAATACTCCCTCACTCTGTAAGCTGAGTTGGGTAACCGCCTGTGGCCTGCACCCGGTTTGAATGACACGCGGTTAAGCTAATCCCACCTGGCTCTCGAACTCCATAGGGCTCAGATATCCGATCGTCGAGTGCCTGCGTTTCGGATTGTAGAAGCGCTCGATGTAGTCGAATACATCAGCTCTCGCCTCGTCTCGGGTCCGGTACGTTTTGCGCCCTGTGCGCTCGGTCTTCAACGACGAGAAGAAGCTCTCCATCGCCGCATTGTCCCAGACGTTGCCCGAACGGCTCATCGAACAGACGACGCCGTGATCGGCCATCAGCTTCTGGAATTGCTCGCTGGTGTACTGGCTGCCACGATCGGAATGATGCAGCAGCGCACGCAGCCATCAAGCAGCGCCCCGAATATCCTTGGCGCAGCAAGATTGAACTTGCGCCAGAACACATCGTCAGAGCGTACTCTGTCGCCAAGGTAATCAAAGACGAAGGTAACTGTCCGGTCTAGAAGGTCTGACCGTCGAGCTAAATTGATGGGGATGCCATTAATGATAACAGGATTATGTGGCCTGACTGACCACTCTATTCCCTGAGCGTAGTATTTCCGTTCTGAAAAGCCTGTTCCTGTATTCAAGGCGCAGATCGTATCGGATAGATCGTCTTTGATTTGGCTCACATTCTCTAGCGCAATGACATGAGTGTTGCTTGCACCATGCATTAGGTCTCTAACGGAGATAAAGCGGCGTGTGTCGTTTTTATTGGGGTCTGTAACACCACGCATAACCCTTGTGGCTGTTGTCTTCCCTGAGCCAGCAGGGCCACAACAGACTTGGGTTAGATAGTTCCCAAATGGATTGAGAATGGTTGCCGTCGTACCACAGAACAGTACTTCAGCCTCATCATCTCTGAGATTCGCAAAGTGCCGAAGCTCTCTAATGTCTCCATCTCTCGCTGGAAGTGGTAGTGGTAGCATCCCATCGCCACGGACTAGGGGAGCTTTCATTCTTGGTTCTTCCCGCCAGCCATCAGCAGTTACACGAACCGCAGACCAATCACGATTACCAAGATCAATCCAGAGTTCTCCTTGATACGCTACAATTCTGATCTTAGGGTCTCTTTCGTCTCCGTGCCTTGCGTGGTTTTCGATGTGCCATAGCGCAGAGTTCACGCATCTTTGTGGCGGATAGGTCGGCTCTAATGTGCCGTCTATTTCTTCCTGATGCTCTTCTCCAAACTTATCTGCGATCCAGTGCTGGAAGTCCTGTTTCCTTAGCTGAAGGTTCTCAATGTGCCCATCACGTTCAATGGTGGCGTATCCGACTTTGTACTCATTGTGAAAGAGGTCAGCTTCCCGTTTAGCAATTCTAACTAGCTCCTGAATAATCTCGTCGTCGTTTTCAAGTGAGACCTCAGCCGGAGCAACCTGCTCAATAACCTTCTTAACCTGAAGCTCGATATACCTAACAGAAATCCCACCAAAGGTGGGCTTTAGCTCTTTCAGACGAATGGCATAAGTGATCGGGTCGGTATGATACAGCACACAAAGCTCAGTTAAGGCTGCTTTCTGTTCTTCGGTTAGATTTAGGCCAACAGGCTGGCCTTCCCTGATCTTTTGTTGCACCATCTCCTTGACGCTAGACACATAGTCCGTCCTTGGGGATTGGTGGCGCTTGGGTTGTTCTGACATATATCACCTATCTAGGGTTGTATCTTGGGTAAAATAAAAAAGCCCTCATATTCGTCGCCTTAGTTTCGGCTCCACAGAAAAGGTCCTCACTATCCCGGCCACCACTTCCCTTGCCTTCTGGCGTTGCTCTGGTGTTCCCTCTCCATGGTCTCGCCGAACAAGCTTATCGAATAGCTTCTCCTGTCTCGCCAGCTTCCGCTGATGCAGGTGCCAATCCTGTTGGCACCGCTGGCAGCAGAACTCTTGCCAAGGCTTCGCCTCTAGGAAAGGTCGGTTGCAGCGTTTACAAGTGGGCATTCACATCGTCTCCATTTTCATCACCTGTCCTTTTGTGTCCAAAAAGGACATTATAAAGGACATCATGCATGAAGTCAAGGATAAAGTTGACTTAACTTGCTAAAATCATTGATGAATTGGCCGAGAAAGGTATTCAAAAGCCGGTTTTGAGACCGAAATATTTAGCCTAATTTTTCGAAGATACCTATCTGAGTGACACAAGACCTAATACCGGGCCCGAAAAGGTATCTTAGCTAAGTAAGAGAAAGGGCCTAAGCCCTAACTCTGGTTCACGACGACCGATGAAGGTTTGATCTTCGTAACGGTAGCTTGCAACTCTTGTATTGTTCTCCGTGCGGCTTCTTCCACGTCTTCGGGAAGGAGGTCTTGCAGTCTTTTGATTAGTGCCTCCTGCGTCTTAGCGTACTTACTCGCTGCCCCATCGCCGTTCTCAGGCCTGGTCTCGATTAGTCTGAGCGCCTTGTTCAAGCTCAAAGTCGCCATAGTGGCGGATTTGCCCCTGAGTGCGTCGTCGATCTTGGACTTGTTAGTCGCAAGTTGCATGTAACGATGGGCTGTCCGTTCCGACAGATCGCAATGCTCATCGAGCCAAGACAGCCATTCGCCATACGGGACCTTGCCTTTAGCTTCCTTGAGCAACAGGCCAGCAGAGATAGCCTTGCCGACGACATTACGAGCAGCATCCAGCACCGCTGCATGGTAGGTCTTGATGCGTTGGGCTAGGTCATCGAGTGAGCCAGTCTCAGGTCTCATAGGGGTCGGATTGTCAGCCATATAGTTCTCTCTGCGCGCTGGAGAGAAAGAAACCGGAGGCGACGGCCAGCGCAAGCATCGCTCTCCAAGATTTCACGATGTCAAACAGCCCGTTCGCTTGTGCTCGCCACAACGCGAGACTCGATCCAGTTCTCAAGGTCAGCTTGGCGATACCGGACCAGCCGACCGGCCTTCACAAACACAGGCCCGCCTCCGGTGACCCTCAATCGCTCTAGGGTTCGTTCGCTCAGCCGCAATAAGGTTGCGGCTTCCCGCTGTGTGAGCAGCCGAAGCATTCACGTCTCTCAGGTTGTTGGAGGCCAGTCGGGGGCTAATGAGTAGCCATGAATTCCCGAATTCGCAGGCCGTATTGGGGCGAAATCTAGCGCCGATCAGTGTGCAAGCAAGCGATCCAGAGTTGATGCAACCGCTCTGCAACCGCAAACATCATCAGACATATGAGGGAACATCAGGGCATACACATAACAGGTATGCGTCCCCTCGCCACGCTGATTGCGGATTAGTTCGTGATTGCGTCTATGTGATCGGCCCATCGCTGTAGCGCTTGTCGCATCTCACCTTCGTATCGTGCTCGGTTGTAAATCCCGGCTACGCCTGCCCTGTGACCGCTTGCATGATTGAGGATGGCCTCAATGATATGCGGCAGCACGCCGAGCTTATCGGCCATCATTGTTGCCGCAGTCCTGCGAAGATCATGTAGTCGCCACTCCCCAATCCCATTAAGTCGTTTGTCAAGAGCAGCCTTGCTATTACTCCAACTCGTAAAGCCGCCTGCCCAGGTCCCAAATACAAGATCACGATCCCGTCGAGACTGACGTTCCAGGATGGCCCTTGCCTGTCGGGACAAGGGGAGTTCGTGTAATCGCTTGTTCTTGGTCCTTGCTGGCGGCAACACGATCAGGCCCCGATCAAGATCGACTTCGCTCCATCGAAGTCCGCCGATTTCGTCCCGCCGTTGCCCTGTCAAAATCAACAAGCGAACGATGTCCCCGAATTGACCCTGTCCAAGGGCCATCAACACCCCCATTAATTCGGGCTGCGATAGCACTCGGTCCCTTGATCTGAGTTCGTCGGCCTTGCCGGTTCCAGCCACCGGATTGATTTCGATTAGTCCTTCCCGAACAGCGAAATTGAAGAACGCCGATAGACTTGATCGGACCCTGTTTCTGGCAGCAGGGCCGCTCCCCTGTTCAATTTCTGCTAGCCTTAGGGCGATGGTGCGACGGTCGATTTCAGCTAACCGGAGGCGATGTAATGGCTTCCCATGAGCTTGTAGATGCCGTTCGAGCTGAGCGAATGGCCTAGGCTTCATTGAGGCCCGCTTCCGTTCGAGATATCGAATGATTTCGGCACCGAATGTCTCAGCCGGTCGAATTCGTTCGTTGGCTGGATCGGTCCTCGACGCCACAAGACCCAACAACCGCTTCGCTTCTGTTCTGGCTGTGTCGGGCGTCCAAGGTGAGCCGTGACGGCCAATGGTGATGAACCGTTGTCGGCCGTTAAGGCGGTAACGGAGCAGATAGAAGACATCCCGCAGTTGCCGTCGAGCACCGAAGCCGATGACGGCCTGATCCCATAGCAACCCTCCCGCAGGGAGCCGACCAACAGCGATTTTGGTGATCTTGCCAAGCATCGCTAACCATCCAAATTGCTGGCACCTGTCGGTTTGACTGGTACCGGATTAGTAAGCGATTAGCAAGCACGAGGGAGCGAAGCCGTGTCGGGCTGTGTCGGCTTGTGTCGGCTTGGAAGCCGATTTTATCGGCACAACTTGAAAGCAGCCAGAACTGACTTAATTAGATTTATTCTGAGGCACAAGTTCCGGAAACCGTCGATCGATCCCGAGGGGAAGCGGCCTTGTCCACAGCACGGCGGCGAGCGGCAACTCGCCGTAAAGATGCGGAAATAGATCACCGTCGCGCGAAAGCTCCCATTTCAGCGCATCGCTCAGCGCATCGGCATCGACCGCAATCAGCATCAAATCCTTCGCCCCGGCAAAATACTTCGCCGCGGTCTCGCGGACCTGCGTGGCGGAGGAGAAATGGATGAACCCGTCGCGCGCATCGACGGGAGCGCCGCGGAACACGCCGGCACGCTCCGCCTCGGCCCAAAGTGCGTTTGAGCAGATCTTATAGATAGTCGTCGCCACGGCGCCCTGGATTCGGCTGCGAGATTCGATGTCTCTGAGATCAATCCCGCCCGCCGAAGTGCGACGTGAAGTTAACTCCGAGTGCGCTGCTGATCTCAAGCGCAACGGTGGTTGAGATTACGCTTTTCGCCGACCACGGCAGCGAAATGCAGTTTAACTTCAGATTGCATTCCTTAATTTTGATCTCAAAAGTTGCTGGACGCTCAAAGGCTATAATTCCCATAGTGGGACAAAATTCCCTTCTGGCATCGGTCCGGCCTCTAGTCCATGCTGACGCACGCCCAGATCTGGACCGCTCTCGACCGTCTCGCCGCTCTCGCCGGGCTCTCGCCGTCCGGCCTCGCCAAAAAGTCCGGGCTTGATCCGACGACGTTCAACAAGTCGAAACGCATGACCTCCGACGGCCGCGCGCGCTGGCCTTCGACCGAATCGGTCGCGAAGGCGCTAACCGCAAGCGGGACTAGTATCGACACTCTAGTGCAGCTGATCGAGGAGAGCGGCCGCTCCGCGATCAAGAAAACGGTCCCGCTGATCGGATTGGCACAGGCCGGCAAAGACGGCTATTTCGACGACTCCGGCGTTCCAGCCGGTCCGGGCTGGGATGAGATTCGATTTCCCGCCGTCGACGACGAGCACGCCTACGCGCTGGAGATTTCTGGCGAGTCGATGGCACCGGCTTATCATGAGGGCACTTTCGTCATCGTGTCGCCGGCTGCCTCGATTCGCCGCGGCGATCGCGTGGTACTCAAGACCGCGGCGGGTGAGGTGATGGTGAAGGAGCTCAAGCGGCGCACGGCAAAGTCGATCGAGCTGCGCTCGATCGACCCCGCGCAGGGCGAGTGCACGCTACAGGTGCGCGAGGTGTTATGGATCGCGCGCGTCGTCTGGGCGAGCCAGTAGCAGGCCGCAGAAGGCAAATCGCCGATTCTGCAGGCGGTCGCGCCGTAACAGCGTTACGCACTTTTGTCGGCTGCGCATGTGTAGTATGAGCGTGAAAGGACATGCTTCCGCAAAGCTCGATTTGCGTGAGACCACCGCCAAGAAAGGGACAATGACAAACTTGCAAATGGTTCGACGTGAGGCTTCTTGCCCGTGTTGCAGCGGTCTTCTGGATGGCAAATTCGATCGCCGGCACTTTATGCGGGCCGTCGCGATAGGTGGTGCGACCCTGGCGCTCGCTCCATATCTCGCGCTTGCGGCCGAGGGGAACTATGAGGCGATGGTCTTGTCCTGCATCGATCCTCGCATGCAGGAGCCGGTACACAAATATGCCGTCGAGCAGAACTTAACCGGCAAGTTCAGCCAATTCGTCATTGCCGGCGCGGCGATCGGCGTCGTCGCGCCCGCGTTCAAGGACTGGCACAAGGCATTTTGGGACAATCTCGGCACGTCGATTCAGCTGCATCACATCAAGAAGGTCATCGCAATCGACCATCGCGATTGCGGCGCTGCCAGGATCGCTTATGGCGAGGCCAAGGTGGCAAACCCGCAAGCGGAGACCGAAACGCACAAGGCCGCGCTCGCGGAGTTCCGCAAGCAAGTCGGGCTGCGCTACCCGCAACTCGGCGTGGAAACCGGCCTGATGGCGCTCGACGGCAAGATGGAGATGTTCAGCTGACCACGTAGGCGAGTCACCTGCCGCGAGATCAGCGATCTTTAGAGCTGCACGCCTCGCGTGAAAATCCAATCCTTCCGAATGCATTGCACCGCGGCGACCGCGAATACGCCCGCGCCGTATCAGCGATTCCAGAACAACCAGCCGGCGCGGACGAGATAGACCGCGCTGATGGCGAAGATGATCACGCGCGTCCACTGCCGAAATCCGTGATCGGTCATTCGCTCGATGACAAAAGGCGCGAGCGAGGTGCCCGCGATCGCCAGCAGGATCGCCGGCCCGGTCGCCCAGAGCGGCAGATCGCCGACGCCCGAGAGCGAGCCGAAATAGAGCGCGCGCACGATGTGGCTGAACGACTGCGCCACGGCTTTGGTGGCGTTGGTCGTCTTGCGATCGAGCATGCTCTTCTGGAAGAAGATATCGAGAAAGAGCCCGCCGACGCCGGCCAGAATCTGGATGATCGTGGTCGCCACGCCGGTAATGAACGGCACGCCCCGCCACTCGATATTCGGGCGCATGGCGGCGGGGAGAGCCTCCACCACGAACGGCATCAACCCAAGTGCGAGGTAGACCATCGCCTTGTCCGGAACGAAGGCGATCATCCACATGCCGGCGAAGGAGATGGCGGCACCGACCACATACCAACCGAAAATGGGCCACAGCACATATCTGCGCCATTGCAAAACGCGCCAGCCATTGGCGAACAGCTGGATGATCGAAAAGAGAATCATCCCCGTGGCGACGTCGAAATAGTTGAGCAGAACACCGAGCAGCACCATGCCTCCGGCCATGCCGAAGATGCCGGAGAGAAATGAAGAAAAGACGATGGTGGCTCCGATAAGAGCCAGGACGGAAGGGGCCATTGCGGGATGAGCTTAGGGCAACGGTGCAGTGTCCCTCACCCGCCGTGTGCCCGCAAGGACAGCCAGCCGGAAATCGTCGCGGCAGCGAGCGCTGCGCAACCTCGCCGATGGCGGCAAGCAGCACTTGTCGGACGCGGGGACAAATGAAGACGAGGTCGCTTATGCCGATCTCGCCAGCGCGCCATCGATCATCTCGATCGTGTTCCCAAGCCCGTACACCGCCACGAACGAGCCGAAGCGCGGACCCTTCTCCTGGCCGAGCAATACCTGGTAGAGCATGTTGAACCAATCCAGCGTGACACCCGGCTTGCCGTCCTTGCTCTTGATCTTTCCGGTCTTGTCGAGAAACGGCTCGCGCCGGCCGACTTCGTAGACCACCTGCTGGATTTGCTCGGCGGTCGAATCGGCAGGCAGCTGCGCAAGCGCCTCGCGCAGGTCCAGGAGCGCCGCACGCTCGCCCTCGCTCGGCTCGCGGAACCTCTTCTGCGGCAGCACGAAGTCGCGAAAATAGTGGATGGCATAGCGCACGAGAGCGTCGAACTTCGGGTGCGTCTGCGGCGTCACACCGGGACGATAGCGGCCGATGAAGCCCCACAACGTCTCGGCGTTCTCCGCGTTCGATGACGCCACCAGCGTGAGCAACATCGAGAACGAGATCGGCATGTCCGGCTTAGGCGGGTTGCCCGAATGGATATGCCAGACCGGGTTGGACAGCTGCTGCTTGAGATCCTGCCGTTCATAGGCCTCGAGGAAATGCTGGTATTCGTCGACGTGGCGCGGGATGACGTCGAAGTAGAGACGCTTGGCGGCCTTCGGCTCGCGATACATGAACAGCGAGAGCGACTCCGGCGACGCGTAGCGCAGCCATTCGTCGATGGTCAGGCCGTTGCCCTTGGACTTGGAGATCTTCTGGCCCTTCTCGTCGAGGAAGAGCTCGTAAATGAAACTCTCCGGCGGCGTGCCGCCGAGCGCGCGGCAGACCTCGCCCGAAAGCTTGACCGAATCGATCAAATCCTTGCCCGCCATCTCGTAGTCGACGCCGAGCGCGACCCAGCGCATCGCCCAGTCGGGCTTCCACTGCAGCTTTGCTCGCCCTCCGGTGACAAGGGTCGTCACACGCTCTTTGGTGTCCGGATCCTCATAGGTGATCGTTCCCGCCTTGGCATCGTGGGCCAGGATCGACACCTGCAGCACGATGCCGCTGCGCGGCGAAATCGGCAGAAACGGGGAATAAGTCTGTGCGCGCTCCTCGCGCAGCGAGGGCAGCATGATGTCCATGACCGCGTCGAAGCGTTCAAGCACCCTCAAGAGCGTGGCGTCGAACCGGCCCGACGTGTAGCAATCGGTCGAGGATAAAAACTCGTATTGGAAGCCGAATTGGTCGAGGAACGCACGCAGCCGCGCGTTGTTGGCCGCGCCGAACGACGGGTATTCGGTCGAAAACGGGTCCGGCACGCGGGACAGGGGTTTGCCGAGATGCCGCGCCATCATCTCCCGATTCGGGACGTTCTCCGGCACCTTGCGCAGCCCATCCATGTCGTCGGAGAACGCGATCAGGCGGGTCTTGATTTTGTCGTCCGTGAGCACGCGAAAGGCATGGCGCACCATGGTGGTGCGTGCGACCTCGCCGAAGGTGCCGATGTGCGGCAGGCCCGAAGGGCCATAGCCGGTCTCGAATACCACCTCGTCCTTGGGATGCTTCTTCAGGCGCGCGACGATCTTGCGCGCCTCCTGGAACGGCCAAGCGTTGGAGTTTTCGGCGATCTCGCGCAGGGCTGGGACGTGGGCCTCGACCGTGGACATCAATGGCTCTCCGTCCGCGGACACTAAAAACCACACTCCGTCGCGTCAATCAAAACGCCCACGATGCAGCCACTCATCTGGGGCCTCGTTGTCATTTCCGCAAAGAAAAAGCCCCTGCGAAAGCATGGGTTCTAGCAAGCTCACTCGAGGGCAGCCCGCACCGAGGTGAAGGCCATATTCAGCTTCGAGCCGAGCCCCGAAAGCGCGGTGATGATGGCGACCGACATGCCGGCTGCGATCAGCGCGTATTCGATGGCCGTGGCGCCGCTTTCATCGCGTGCGAAGCGCGCAAGAAGCACTTTCATGATCCAAAACTCCACCGCCCAGGCCGCGGTTGCAAGTCAATCATCGGCGCGCTTCGATATCGTTGCGCGGTTCGCTAAAATTGAGCGCAATTCATTCTTTTCGGTTCCATGAGCAGGCGCCACGACCGTTGTAATTCGATACACCGCGCCATTGCGGAGGCGACAGGAACGTCCCGACTCGGAAATTCGCAAGCCTTGCGGCACACACTCATGCGAGCTGCGGAATGGAAAGCGAAATTAATAAACTGATGACTGTAATGCAGTTTCGGATTGAACCCTGCTAATGGGAATTCGCCGGTGATTGGCAGAAATCCTGAACGTCAAAACGGACTGATCGGGAAATAGCGCAGCCACAAATCGGTAAAACGGCCCTGCTCCCAGACCCGGAACAGCGCCCAATTGAGCGCCAGCCGGATCGTGTCATTGCCCTTTTTGACAGCAATTCCGATGCCTTCGCCGAAGTAGCGGCTGTCGATGTAGGGCCCGCCGCGGAAGGCACAGCAATTCTCGGAATCGGTGCCGTTGAGCCAGAAGGCGAGTGAGATCGCATCGCCGAACAGGAGATCGACGTCGCCGCGCCGCAACGCGAGTCGCGCCACGTCCGCGCTCGGATAGGGGCGAACCTCGACCTCGGTAAACAGGGACTTAAGATATGCCTCATGCGCTGTGCCGGCGACCACGGCAACCTTCTTGCCCTCGAGCCGCTCGGGCAGCGGATCTTCCATCGGGGAATCGCGCTTCGCCACGAAACGCGCCGGCGTGCGGTAATAGGAATCGGTGAAATCGATCCTGGCACGCATCTCCACCGTGGCCGCGATGGAAGCGATCACGGCATCCCCCTGGTTGCCGTTGAGCGCTGGAATGAGCGTCTCGAAGCGGCGCATCTGGATGGTGCAGGCGAGCTTGAGTTCCTCGCACAGCATGCGCGCCAGATCGATGTTGAAGCCCTGCGGATTGCCGTCCGGGCCGGCAAAATTGAAGGGCGGGTAGTCGGTCTCAGTGAGGAACCGGATCACGCTGATGCGAGACAGATCGGGCTTTTCCGGCCGACGACGTGGGTCCCAAAATCCCGGCACCCGCACGCCCGGGTCGCCGCCCGCCGGCGCTGCCGCCGCCTGACCGGCGCCGAGAAACGTCGCCATCAGCAGGAGGCAGACGGCCAACCGCCCGATCGGGGCTTGCAAGGAATGTTCCGGCACGGGTGACCTCTAACCGACTTTAGGCCCAGGAGCGCTGGTTGAACCCCTGCTTATAGACGAGCCGGTTAAGGCAGATCAGTGGCAATGACACCGTCGTCAATCCTGAGGACCTACCGCGGCCGCATTCGACCGCCCTCCGACGGCGGCGACCTCGGGTGCTTGCCGGCGCGCCGGCCCTTTCCATCCAGGGTTCGGCTGATTCACAGATAGCGGCGCAGATCGGCGGCTGCGGCATCGGTCGTCCGCTTGAGATTGAACGGCGACACGAACCGGCCCGCCTTGTCCATCAGATATACGATGGCCGTGTGGTCCATGGTGTAGCCACCCTCATCGAGTGGGACCTTTTTGAAATAGACCCGGTAAGCCTTTGCGACTGCCGCGATCGCGGCAGGATCGCCGGTCAGACCCGAAAGGTGCGGATCGAAGCTCGACAGATAGTCCTTGATCACCGCGGGTGTGTCGCGCTCGGGATCGACCGTGATGAACAGCGCGCGCGTGCGATCCGCATCGGGACCAAGGGCGCGCAAAATCTCGGAGACCTCGAACAGAGTCGTCGGGCAGACGTCAGGGCAATGGGTAAAACCGAAAAACACCAGGAACGGCCGACCCTTCAAATCCTGGTCGGTGACCATTTGCCCATTCTGATCGGTGAGCTTGAACGGTCCGCCGATGGCGGCGATTTGCTGCGCGACCGGAGACGATAGCCGCCCAGTCACGATCAGGACTACGCCGAAGCAAAGCACCAGCCCGGCGAGAAATGCCGCGATCATCACAAGAATGCGGGTGCTACGTGTAGTCATGTCGCATCTCGCTGCCTGCCATGAGCGTTCACAAGCAGGCGGCGATCCCTGCGACGATCATCTCGTAGAACACTGCGGTGCCGTAGTGGGCCCAGAGCGCCACCGTTGCGGCAAGCATGACGCCGACGGCCGCCGCGATGAGCACGAGCGGACGCGAAAGCAGGGATGCGGTAGCAGAAACGGTCTCGGGCATCCATATCCCTAGGCTCGACCGGCCAGGAGTTCGGCCGCATCCTTACCAAATAGGTCCAATCACAGCAGCCGACAATAGGTCCAAGCGCCATCGACCACCAAACAGCTTGCCGGCCTGCGCGACGGGTATTACTCCTCAAAAGAGAAGCTTCATTTGACGAAGCGGAGCGGCAAAATCAAATTCACACGATCGCCAAGAATTTCCGGCGGCACCGGCGGGAAAGGCTGCGCCCGCCGCAACAGCGCCAACGCCTCCTCGTCGAGCGCGCTCGCTCCCGATGAGCGCACGACACGGCTATCGATCACGCGGCCTTGCCGGTCGAGACTGAAGAAGACCTGGGCGACCCCCTGTTCGCCGCGGCGCGCCGAAGTCTCGGGATAACGCTTGTTGCGCTCGATCACCGCCACGATCTGCGATCTCCAGGCCGCTAGCGCGCTTGAATTTTGGGGAGTGGCCTGACCCTGCGTGGGCGCGGCCGGGAGCGCGGCGGTCCGTTCTGGAATTGCCACCGGCGCCGAGGTCGTGGGCGCCGGCAGGCGCGGCGCTTGACGGGTTTCCTGCTGAACCTCCCGGGGCGGCTCGACCGCGACTTCCGGATTGGGCGCGGGCTTGACCTCTGGTGGTGGCTCTTCCACCGGCCTCGATACGACCTTTTCTTCGACTTTCTGTTTTTCCTCGAGGCTCTCGACCGGCTTGTTGGGCGAGGCGTCGGACATCACTTGCTCGGGTCCCGGGGCAATATTCGTCTGCGGCATGGTCGGCGCGACGGGCATCGGCGCGAACTCGATCACGATCGCGGCAGCGGGCTCCGCTGGCACGATCTCGTCACGCCAGTTGACCATTCCCGCAGCGATCCCGCCGTGCGCCGACACGATGATCGCTCCGCTGATGAGCCAGCGGCGCAGGTCCGCGAGGTATTCGGCGCTTAACGACATCATGGTCCCGGCGGCTTCTCCAGCCCCACCAATGCGGCCTTCAAGTAACCGGCCGCGCGCAAGAGGTTCATGACCTCCATAACTTCGCCATACGGTACTGCCTTGTCCGCGCGCAGAAAAATGCGGGTGTCCTTGTCGCCCTTGGCCGCCGCATCCAGCGTGCCAGGCAAGAGATCGCGGCTGACAGGATCATCGCCGAGCGCGAGCGTGAGGTCGGACTTTACCGTGAGATAGAGCGGCCGTTCCGGCCGTGGCTGCGGGTCGGCGGTCGATGCCGGCAGATTGACTAGGATGTCCACGGTGGCAAGCGGCGCGGCCACCATGAAGATAATCAGCAGCACCAACATCACGTCGATGAACGGCGTAACGTTGATCTCATGCACCTCATCAAGCGTATCCTCGCCGTGATCAAGACGTATACTCATGACGATCCTCTTGATCCCGCGCGTGCAGACGCAGGCTCACTCCGCGACGGACAACGGCGTTGCTCGGCGTGCAGGCGATGGAGGTGCGGCAGCAGCACGCTCGAGATCGCGGCTGACGAGCCGCAAGACCTCCGCCGCGGCGTCGCCAAGCCCGGCGCGATAGCTCGCGATCGATCGCGCGAATACGTTGTAGATCACCACGGCCGGAATGGCCGCTGCAAGTCCGAAAGCGGTCGCCAGCAGGGCTTCGGCGATGCCCGGGGCGACCACCGCAAGGTTGGTGGTATGCGACTTCGAGATGCCGATGAAGCTGTTCATGATGCCCCAGACGGTGCCGAACAGGCCGACGAAGGGGGCGGTCGCGCCGATCGTGGCAAGCACGCCGGTGCCGCGCAAGATCCGTCGTCCGTGGCTTGCTTCGATGCGCTCGAGGCGCGACGCGATTCGTTCCTTGATGCCTTCTCTGTCGGTGGAACCGATCGAGACCTTCAGCTCGGTCACGGCCGCCTCGAGGAATTGCATGACCTCGCCCTGAGCATCGGCAAGCCGCTCCACGCCTTCCGCCGTGGAGCGTACGCGGACAAGCTTATTGAGTGCCCCCCGCACACGTCGCTTGGCCAGCACGATCTCTATGGTTTTGGCAAGCCACACCGTCCAAGTCACGATCGAAGCCAAGGCAAGGCCGATCAATACCGCCTTCACCACCGGATCGGCGTTGAGATACATGCCCCAGGGGCTCAAATCCCGCGGCAGCGTGGCGGTGGCCACGACGTTGTCCTGCGCCAGCGCCGACACGGGCATGGCGAGCCATGCGAGCACCGTCGCACCGTGCAGCGTCGCAGCGCTCACGCCTCCCAACCCGTGCAGGGCTCGAACCCGTCGTCTACGCGCTTGCCAAAGTTCCATTCCGGCCGGTCGCATTCTCGCCCAATCCTCGTTTCTTAGCACGCAGTTAGGATGGTGTTACAATGTAACATTATCAAGTTGTGGTGACCAACCTGCCGGTCGCGGCAGCTCGCGCTGGCGCGAGAGTGATTTTTTCCGGCTGCCCACCGGGCTTACCGCCTCCCGCGTGCAGTTCGCCCCGGATGACGACGCGATGTGTCGCGCCGTCGAACTGAGACCGCGCGGGTCCCGCAATGACTTCGACGAGTCCTGCTCGTTATAGGTAATTGCTGTGTTGATCAATACATTCGACGAGCGTTCATAGTTTTGAATTGTTGTAGATAAAAAGAAGTGCTCTGATACGAATGATATCCAGTGTTGAATATTTGGCATTGTTGCCGCGGCGTTGTTCTGTCTTAGCCGCGCGGCTTTCGCGGTCAGGCAGCAGTCGCGGTTGCCGACGGCTGCTTATATTCCTTCAGCCGCGGGAAAACCTCGTTGGCGAACAGCGTCAGGTTCTCGACCGTGTCGGCGTGCGACATGGAGCCCGCGTGGCCCATCATCAGGAGATTTCCCATCCCGCCGCAATACTCGCAAAAATCGACGATCTGGTCGTAGACCTGCGCAGGCGTGCCACAGAACAAAATGGCGGCATCGATCAGTTCCTGCACGCTCGCGCTGCGCATATCGATGACGCGGCGATCCTTGGTGTAGCTACGCGGAGGCATTTCCCCACGCATAAGCCTCGCGTTATCGGCAGCCGATAGGAATCCGGGCGGATTGCGGAACGGCGGAAAGACGATGGCGGCCGAGCGCAGATAGCTCGCCACGCGTTCGCCCCGCTCGCGCGCCTCCCGTTCATTCGATGCGACGGCGACGAGCCCGAGATAGGCGAAGCGATCGGCGGCTGGCGCCGGCCGCCCTTTGGACATGTATCCCTCGCGGTAGACGTCGTACAGCGCGCGCGTGTTGTAGCCGGTGCCCAGCGTTGCGATGACGTATCCACGCTCGCCGAGGACACGCGCATTGCCCTTGCTGCCGGTGGTGCTCCAAATCGGCGGATGCGGCTGCTGCCAAGGGCGCGGCCAGATGTTCACCTGCCGATAGTGGAAGTGTTCGCTTTCCCAATTAAACGGCTGGTCATGGCTCGTCATAGCCTTGACGATGAAGTCGTGGGCCTCCCAAAAGCGATCCATCACGCCGACCGGATTTTGGTTAGAGCAGGGAAATTCGTATGGCACGCCCTTGATGAAACCCATGTCGAGTCGACCACGCGACACGACATCAATGGTCGCAAGCTCCTCGGCAACACGCAATGGATCCTGCCGGTGGCCGATCGGGTAGCCGAGCACGAGCAGACGCGCGCGCTTGGTCTGCCGTGCCAGCACCGACAGCCCCACGATCACGGTCGATGACATGCAGGTCGCGGTTTGGTGGTGTTCATTGAGCATGATGTCGAGGCCGAGTTCATCGGCCAACAGCCACTCGTCGTAATACCGATGGAACAGATCGGCGGCGATCTTCGGGTCGCATTTGCGGTTGGGAAGATTCACGCGCAATGAGCCCCCGTGGTCCTTCCAGGCATCGGGATACGGCTGTTCGGTGAATTGATACACCCTCATTGCGATGTCTCCTCGACGAAGGAAAAGACGCGAGTGGCGAATATCTCTGGCTGCTCCAGATGAGGAAAGTGGCCCGCGCGTTCGATCAACTCGAAGCGCGCACCGGTAATGGCTGCACAATATGCCCGCCCGTAGGACTCGGACACAATGCGGTCGCTCGCTCCCCACAGCACCAGTGTCGGAATGTCAATACGGTAGAGGCGTCCCCGAAGCTTCGGATCATGCATGTAGGGCGACCAGGCATAACGCGCGGTCGCTTCTCGGTTGCGCGCTGCGGCCAGAACCTGGGCGTCCGGCATCGTCTTATAGTCGTGGGTGCCGACTTCCGGATTGAAATACGCAAGCTGAACATACTCGCTCTCGGGAATCGCGTAGATATCAACGATGTCCCGTGTCTCGCGGTCGCCGACTTTGATGCCTATCGCATTCGCAAGGACGAGGTGCGATAGCCGCTCGCCAGATTTGATCGCGATCTCGGCGGCAATCCAGCCGCCGAATGATACGCCTACGACGATAATTTGGCGTAGATCGAGATGCTCCAACAGATCGAGGTAGAAATACGCAAGGTCGTCTACCGTATCGAAGGACTTCGGTTGTTCCGAGTGTCCAAAGCCCGGGTGGACGGGCGCCAGCACGCGCGCGCGACTCGCAAGCTGATCGAGCACCGGGGTGGCCGGCTCGATGCCGATTTCGGGATGCAGGAACAGCAACGGTTTGCCGTGTCCGCGTTCGATCAACTCGACGCGGATGTTGTTGACAACGATCGAGGACGCTGGATCGGCGGTCATCGGCTATAGTCTGCGGTGGCCATGCCGGCACGGCCGTTGAGAGAGCTCGACGTCACATTCATTGGGCTGACTTGATGCCGAGGATTTTGGCAGTCTCAGCGAGTTTGGCGCGCTGCTGCTCGATTGCAACAGCGAATTCGGCGGGTCCTCGAACATTGACGATCTGACCGGTAACTGCGAGCCGTGCGGCAATGACCGGATCGGCCGCGGCAACCTCGCCAAGAACGACGGCGATGCGCTCACGCAATTCGCCCGGCATGCCGCGTGGCCCGAACAGGCCCACGAGACTCTCCAGTTCCAGCGCCGGGTAGCCGGCCTCCTTGACGGTCGGAACTTCGGGCGCGGTGGGCGCACGCTTGCGACTCGTCACCGCCAGCACCTTGACCTTGCCGGTCTGCATCTGCGGCTGCACGACCGCAAACGATGTCATCAATACCTGGATCCGTCCCTCGGCGAGATCGTTCGGCGCCTGCAGGATGTCACGGTAGGGAACCTTTGCCAGCTGCAGACCGGAGCTCTTGAGGAAGCCGAACAACAGGAAATCGGCATTACCGTTGGCGGCGGCCGCGTTGAGCTTTCCAGGCTGCGCACGCGCAAGTGCCACCAGTTCGCCTAGCGAATCGACCTTCAGCGACGCGGAGGCCGAAACGGCGAGGATGATTGTGGAAACGCTCGCGATCGGCAGCAGGTCGCGCTCCACGTCGTATGGTAGCTTCCCATGTTCATAAGGATGCACCGTGAAGGTTCCGACGGGTGCGAACAGAAGCGTATGGTCGTCGTTGGCGCCGATGAAAGCGGCAATCGCAACGAGACCGTCGCCGCCCGGACGATTTTCCACCAGCACCGGCTTGCCCCAGCGCGCGGCCAATCGATCCGCGAACAATCGCGCCGTAATATCCGTTCCGCTGGCGGGTCCGAATGGCACGATGAACCGCACCGTCCGAGTCGGATAGGTTTGCGCCGGCGCGCTCGTGAGGATTTGTAAATTGCCGAGAAGCGTGATGGCCGCAAGGAGTAACAAGCGTACCATTCGAATGCTCCAAGCCGGAACGCTCACAGGGTCGCGTCTGACGGCAATTGAGGCCATCTGACCGCCACTCCAATCATGCATTCTGGGATTAGCCAGCTTTCGCTGTTGAGGCGGTGGACATCTCCCGCTTCCTCCCCTACCGCCCCGCTCTCGGGCCGGTACGTCAAGCCTGCTCTCGCGGCAGCTACGCCGTCAAGGTATGACGCAGGCTCTGGAGCGATGCTGCCTCTCAGCTGCCAAGAAAGGCGCGCACCACCTTCGTCACAGCCTCCGGATGTTCGAGGTGTGGCAAGTGGCCGGCGGCGTCGATGAGCTCGACCCGTGCGTCGGCGATTCGCCGGGCAAATTCCTGAGCATAAACCGGCGGGATGATGCCGTCGCCCGCGCCCCAGACGATGAGCGTCGGCGCCGCAATCCGGTGAGCATGCTTGCTAAATCCGCGATCGGCGATCGGCCAGACGAATTTACCTGAACAGGCCTGCGCCCAGATGAACTGCGCGAGCGTGTCGATGCGCTCGGCCGGATCGCTCGGAACATCGAAGAAGCGCCGCGCCGCCTCGCCGTCGCTGTTGGCAAAGAGCGAGGGCCGTCGCACCTTGTCGCTGAGGATCATCCAGTTCTTGACCGGCGCGTCGTCCCGCCACAAGCCGACCGGATCGATCAGTACCAGCCGGCCGACCGACTTCGGAGCCGACGCCGCGAACTCGGCCGCAACGAGGCCGCCGAAGGAATGGCCGACGACCGCTGGCGCAGACAGTTCGAGCTTGTCGAACAATTCGCCGTAATAGACGGTCAGGTCGAACCAGTTGTCGAGTGCATGTATCGCGTCGGGATTGCCGTGAGTGGTCCCCGGGAACTTCGGCGCATAGACCGTATGGCCGTCGGCAAGGCCGGCAACGAATGCGCGGTCGGGGGCAAGCCCCCACGGCCCGTGCAGATACACAAGCGGCTGACCGCGGCCGCTGATCTCGACCTCGGTTTGGATTCGGTCCTGCCAAAGGCTGAGCCTGCGTACCTCCCGGGCGGCCATCTCCACTCTCCGCCAGCTTCTAGGAAGCGGTGGCCAAGGCGGCGGCAGGACGCTTGGCTTTGAGGCGTTCGGGCCACCAGCGGTCCTCGTACGTGTCGTCCCACAGGTCCGCGAGATGCGGCAGCACTTCGCGCGCAAACAGATCGATGTTCTTCTTGCACAGCGCAGTCGGCATGGAGCCGAATTGCAGGAGCGCGAGCAGGTGCCCCATGCGCAAGCGCTTGATGCCGTCGAGCAGCTGCTCGCGCACGGTCTTCGGGCTTCCGACCACGACGAAGCCGCGGTCGAACAAATCCTTGGCCTTGAGTTCGCGCAGATTGATGCTGGCGCGAGGATTATGACGCAGCGACTGCACGAGCGCCTCGTATTCGAGGCACCCGGGAATCGCCTGATAGTAGGTCGGCGTGTAGAGCAGCTTGTGGAAGAAATACTCGGCGTGTTCTGCGTATAGCTCCTCGGCCTCGCCATCGGTCTCGCCCACGCCGATGAGTTGCAAGAAGCTGAACCGGTAGGGATTGTCGTCTCGCCCCTTGCGCGCGACCAGCTCCCAATACCGGTCGCTCACCTGCTCCGCGTTCTTGGCGCCGTAATAGCTCAGATGACAGAAGCAGTGGTCCTGGCCAACCACATACTCCGCGGTCGAGGAGATGCCCGAGCCGGGAATCCAGATCGGCGGATGCGGCTGCTGGATCGGCCGCGGCCAAAGGTTCACCATGCCGAGCTGATAGTGTCTGCCGTTCCAGGCGAAGATGTCCCTCGCGGACCAGGCCTTGATCACCAGCGCCAGCGCTTCGCGGAAACGCTCGCGCTGCTCGACCGGGATGACGCCGTTCGAGATGGTGGCGTCGGCGGGCAGCCCCGTGGGAAATCCCGCAACCAGCCGTCCGCCACTGATGCAGTCGAGCATCGCGTATTCTTCGGCAATGCGCGTCGGCGGCGTCGTGGAAGGCAGCGTCGAGCCGAGTTGGATGATTGCGATATTCTGGCCGTTGGTTTGCCGCGCGAGTACGGCGCCCATGATGCTTGGATTTGCCATGAAGCCATAGACGTTCTGGTGATGCTGGTTGGTGCAGAGCCCGTGCAGGCCGGCCTTGGCGGCATAGAGCATCTCGTCAAGGGTCGCGTTGTAGAACTGGCCGACTTTGTCGGAATCGGCCACGTCGAACCACACGGGATCGATATAGGCTGAGTTGTATAGCCGCTCGAAATCGGCTGGCAGGTACCGGTATGGCATCAGATGGAACATGCAGACCTTCACGGCAGCACCTCGTCTTTGGCAATGTTCGGGTGGAATGCTACGCTTAGCTGTGCTGCGGCTCAATCTGGTCGCCGACCGTCTACTCCGATATTCGACGACAGCCATGGCGCGTACCGGCGTAGCGCGGGAAATTCGCTCCGGAGATTGCAGGCCTCGTGAGCACCGTGCCAGACGTGCGACCGCCAAGGATGATTTCGCAGACTTGACGTCGGGGTCGGTCATAACCGCATCGTACTCGTCAATCACTGCTTGCAACACGACCGAACATCGTGTTGATCTCAGTCGAGATCAGATCCGCGAGCAGCCATGAGCGATCCTCCTCTGCGCATTCGCGTCGTCAATCCGAACTCCAACGAGGATGTCACTCGCGGTCTCGACGCGGCGTTGGAGCCACTGCGGTTTGCAAACGGTCCGGAGATCGTGTGTTCCACCCTCGCGGAAGGACCGGCCGGCATCGAAACCCAGGCCGACGTCGAGAGCGTAGTGATGCCGTTGCGGCGCCTGGTGGAGGCGGACAATTCGTCCGACGCCTTCGTGATCGCGTGCTACAGCGATCCGGGATTGCACGTCTGCCGCGAAGGCACCACGCGGCCGGTATTCGGCATCGCCGAATGCGGCGTGCTCACCGCGCTCGCTCGCGCGGGCCGCTTCGGCGTCATTGCCATAAGCCAGCGCTCGATCGCCAGGCATAGGCGCTATCTGCTTCAGATGGGGCTCACCGACCGCCTCGCTGGCGAACGTCCGCTCGAAATGTCGGTTGCTGAGACGGCGAGCGGCGAACAGACGCTGCGACACATGGTCGACGTCGGGCGCCAGCTGAAGGAACAGGACGGCGCGGAAGCGGTGATCATGGGTTGTGCCGGAATGGCGCGCCACCGTCGCCCGCTGGAAGAGGCGCTCGGCATCCCGGTGATCGACCCGACGCAGGCCGCGGTGACCATGGCGCTCGGAGCGCTGCAGTTCAGCCGCGTTTGACGCCGCCCGCGGCGAGCCACTCGGTATCGGTCTGCCGCATCACGCTCCAGCGACCGGGTGCGGAAGGTTATCCTGCGCCGACAGCACGGTGAAAATCCGGCTCGAACTGCGCGGACATATCAGGACCGCGGCGGCAGAACGACGCCGGTCTGGCTGGTGATGCGGCCGTAATGCTCGATACGGCGGTGGCGCTTGAAGTCGAAGATCGTCTCCTTGCCGAAAATGGTGGCGTCGAGGTCGCAGTCGGCCACGATCAGTTCGTCATCCTCGGTCTTGGCCTCGGCGACGATCTCGCCATCGGGATTGACGATGATGCTGCCGGCGATCATGGGGAAGCCGTCCTCCGCGCCGCCCTTTGCCACCGCGACGACCCAGGTCGAGTTCTGATAGGCACCGGCCTGGAGCGTCAGTCGGTGGTGGAACATGCGCTTTTCCGGCCCCTCCTCTGCCTTCTGCGAATTGACCGCGGGCGTGTTGTAACCGAGCACGATCAGCTCCACGCCTTGCAATCCCATGACGCGATAGGTCTCGGGCCAGCGCCGGTCGTTGCAGATACACATGCCGACGATGCCGCCCATGGTGCGCCAGACCGGAAAGCCAAGGTCGCCCGGCTCGAAATAACGCTTCTCCAGGTGTTGGAAAGCACGCTCCGGATCGAACTCGGAATGGCCGGGCAGATGCACCTTGCGATACTTGCCGACGACGTTTCCGTCCCGGTCGACCAGGATCGAGGTGTTGAAGCGATGGCCATCGGCGGTGAGCTCGGCATAACCGAACGATAGCCCGATGCGATCGTCAGCGGCCTGCTCGAACAGCGGACGCGTCGCAGCACTCGGCATCTCGCGTTCGAACCATGCGTCCACTTCCGCTGGCTCAGTCATATACCAACGCGGGAAAAAGGTGGTAAGCGCGAGCTCGGGATAGACCACGAGATCGCACTTTTGGGTTTTGGCCTGATCGAGCAGATCGAGCATGCGGCGCACGACCGCCTGCCGGCTGTCCGCCTTGTGGATTGGGCCCATCTGGGCGCCGCCAAT
>Ga0137365_10000830_pt1 | contig 22543 bp, 19 predicted proteins | sample SagtaG_9_FD_104799 | JGI IMG/M metagenome (GOLD analysis project Ga0137365, IMG submission 104799) | Vadose zone soil microbial communities from Sagehorn Ranch, Mendocino, California, USA - Sage1_L_40_16 metaG | ecosystem: Environmental > Terrestrial > Soil > Vadose zone | place: USA...
CGCAGGGTCACAGCCGGGTGGCACCCGCAGGGTCACAGCCGGGTGGCACCCGCAGGGTCACAGCCGGGTGGCACCCGCAGGGTCACAGCCGGGTGGCACCCGCAGGGTCACAGCCGGGTGGCACCCGCAGCGTCACCGCCGCGTGACCGCAGCGTCAGAGCCGCACGGCTTCGACGAAGGTGGCCAGAACCTGCGGCCAGGCAGATGACAACGGATCGATCAGCCCGAAATGCTCGCAGCCTGAAAGCTCGCGCAGCGCCACCTTGTCGCCCGCGGCGCGAGCCCGGGCAGCGAAGGCGTGGCTCATCTGCACGGGCACCCGGTCATCGGCCGTGCCGTGTACCAGGCAGATCCGCGCCCCAAGCGGCAACAAGCGGGCCGGATCGGCGGCAGCGTAGCGGTCCGCCAACTGCTCTGGCGGGCCGCCCATCAGTGCCTCGGCCGCGCCGTCGCCAAGTCCCTCTTCGTGGCAGGCGCTCAGGTCGCTCACGGCGGCGAGGCCAACCACGGCCCGAACACCGAGCCGACGTTCCGTCCGCCACGGCGCCCCCGCTGGCAACCGGTGGCGTGCTGCCGCCCACAGCGCCAGGTGGCCCCCGGCCGAATGCCCGGCGAGAACCACCCGCGACGTGTCCGTGCCGCCCGCCGCCGCGGCAGGGCCGCGCGCGTCCACCTGCGCCGCGGCAGGGCCGAAGCGCGCATCCAGCTGCGCCGCGACCAGGCCGGGCAGCACATCCACCGCCGCAGCGGCGTCGTCGAACGTCCCTGGCCAGCCGATGGCCGCGTCGCTCGCCCGGTGGAACTCAGGCGTACACACCGCGAAGCCGCTCGCAGCCAGCGCGGCCGCGAGCGGCCCGGTGTGCGCGCGATCGTACTCATTCCGCCAGAACCCGCCATGCAGGAACACAACGATCGGCACCGCGGCGTCACCGGGCGGCCGCGAGGACGGCCGCGAGGACGGCCGCGAGGGCGGCCGCGACGGCGAGTCCGAGGGCGGGTGCGGGGCAGGGCGAGGTGGCAGCCGAACATCGGCAACGTGGTCCTGGCCCGAGCCGTACCGAAGCACCACATCGGGTGGGGGCGCCGGCCTGGTGAGGATCTCCCGCGGGTCGGACCGCCCGCCGCCATTCTCTGCCGAGGTCACACGAGAAAATCTAGACGGGCCTCAGGGCATCGGGCACGTGCCGTTGCACACCAGCCTGGTCAGCACCTGCAGGTAGAACTCCTGTACCGCGGCCGGGCTGTCGGCCTCATACGCCGCGCCCCGTGTGGCCTTCGCGATCTCCTGCATGGCAGGGAAATCCACGCTGTGACCATAACCAATGAGGAGCACATTCACCGGGCGCTGCGGGTTGAACTCGTGGCGCAGGGTAGACACCAGCCCCCGGAGAGACAGGGCGTGTGGCCGGTAGTCGTAGTTCGTGCCGTCCGTGTTCACGATGACGCCGTTGAACCGGTCCGGCGTGTAGCCGCGCGTGACGGCGCGGAACGCGGAACGGATCGTCTGATAGAGCGCCGTGACGGTATCGACCTGCGGGCGCTGCCTGGCCAGTGCCCGAAGCAGCAAGTCGCGCTGCGTGGTGGCGCCGATGCGCAGATTGAGCGGCCGCATCGGCAGCACTACCCGGTAGTTGAGCGGGTCGGACAGGCCGGTGTCGAACGTCCACAGGCCAATGACATCGCTGGTGTCGAACAGGGTGATCCCCTGCTCGCTCAGCTGCGTCATCGCCTGAAGGCGGGTGATTGTGGTGCCAGGCACCAGCCGGCCCATCGATGGCGACACATCGAAGACAAGCAGCATCCGCGCGCCGATCAGGATGCGCGCCCACATCTCGCGCACCGAATTGACCACGTTCGCGCTTGGCAGCCGGATCTGGGCCGGCGTCTGCTGGTCAACGCCGAGTGTGGGCCCGAATCCAGGCCCCGCGACGCCGTCGGGCGTGCGCAAGCCCTGCGCACGGATCGCAGGCGCGGCGTAGGTGCCCGACATGGCCTGGGCGAAGGCCGCGAGCGCGAGCCGTTTGGCTGAATTGGCGGTGGTGGCGACCAACGGGAAGTCCAGCTCCGGCGATCCTTCTTCCGGGTAGATGGCCGCCAGCGGCTGCCCGGGATGAGTCCTGTTGTATTGCCACACCGCTTGTTCTGTGGCGACTCCGCCGGTGGGCTGCGAACCGGCGAACATGGCGTGCAGCAGAGCCCGCTCGCTGGGCTCGGTGATGAACTGCGCCACCCGGGCGACCGTCACGAAGCTGACAAGCCCAGCCTGACCGTGCCCGGCGACGGACCTCATGGCGAGCAAGCTCGCCAGGCCCGCCGAACTGACGGCCGGGTCAAGGATCTTGGGCCGGAAAGGCAGGCCGGCCAGCGCCTGCGCCGCGGCCGCCGCGGGAGATCCAGGCGTGGTGTTGCTGGGCAGCGATTTTGGAATCAGCATCTTCCAGCTCGGCTTCATGCCGGATTTGGCCAGCTTCGCCGCCACCGTGCGCGGCAGCGCAAGCACGACAGGCGACATCGCCAGCGACTGCCCGGTAGCGCTCACGCGCGCCGCGCCTGCCGGGGTGCTCCGCGCCTGGTCGATCCACAGACTCGAGTCAGGAATCCAGGCGTCAGGGCTGACTGGTGTGGTGATCACCCCTTGCCTGGACAGGGAGTTCGCCACCTCGGCCGGCTTGACGGATCGAACATCGACTCGCAGGCAATGCCCGCCCGGCTTGGGGCGCGCGGCGTCGTAGGTCACCGCGATGCTCTGCACGGCCGGCGCGATGCTTGGCGCGACGGCAACGTTGAGCACCAGTGGCGGGCACCCGGCGGCTGCGTGGTGACTGGCAGATGTGCATGCGCTCGCCACCGCCGCGATCCCCATCGCGAGCGCTCCCGCGATCGCCCAAGAGCGGCGGGCTCGGCGTCCGGCCGACGTCATGTCCTTTCCGTAGCGCACCGGCACATCAGATTCCCTTCAGGTAATTCTGGAATCGTCATCTGGCAGGCACGGCGGGCGCGCTGCGGTTTACGCCTCAGCGGTCGGCGATGCCACTGTGTGTAGCCGTGCGTTATCTCAATACGGGAAAACGGTACAGCCTCGTCGTAACTGGACATGGGAAGTCGCGGAAAGTCGCCGCGCCGCTTACCAGGGTCCTGACCACGCGTTGCGGCACGGTGCAGATCCGCGATCCCAACGACACCCGAACATGCCGCAGCGGAACCAACCCGCCCGCTCATAACGTCATAGAGGGGGTTGTATCGGGTATCAGGGAGCAGATCAGTTACTACTGGAACTCACTGGTAACACATAGTGTGGCGATACGACGCGAACGAGGAAGCTCCATCATGACCGCGAGATTGGGGTCGGCCGAGTGATCGTCTGGAGAAGCGGATCCACCGTAGCAGGCGTCATCACAGGTCTGTGCATCGTGGGTGGGGTGACGGCGACGACCGCCCTCACCCTCAGCCCGGGCAGTACCAGTGGCACCTCTGCGCTGCGCACGGCGGCCGACTCATGTGTGACCTCCACCATCACGCCGAGTCCATCGCCGACATCAACAAGCCCATCCACATCGACGTCACCGTCGCCGTCGGCCCCGCAATCATCGCCCGCGATAACGCCGACCACGACCAGTCCATCGCCCACGCCGAGCGCATCGACGCCGGCGCCAAGCCAGACGCCGAGCAGCGCGACCCAGTCGCCCACCACCGCGCAGAACGTCGCCTTCGTCACCACGACCACGACCGTGAAACTGTGTGAGAGCGTCAACGTCTTTGCTCGTGACGCCATGGCTAAGCCCGGAACGACCGCCGACTTCGCGATCTGGCTGTCGTCCTCCGGCGGTGATAGCGGCGGTGTGGCGGTCACGCTGGCTACCAGCCCTACCGCGGCGACGCACTTTACGGTGTGCCCGAGCGGTCACACGAAGACGTGCAAGCTCACAAAGGTTGGCGCCGGCCAGTCATTCGAGCTTCAGGCCGCGGTCACCGTGCCCACCTCGAGCACCAACGGTGAGCAGGTAAGACTCACCGCGCGAGCGACAAGCGCCAAACCGAAGGCCACGGTCAAGGCGTGGGCCGCCGTCACCGTGTCGGTGCCCCCGGCCCCCGCGCCGTCACACCGCTCGGCCGCGGGCGCGGGCGCCACCAACGCTGGAGGATCGGCTTCGTCGACAACGGGAACGTTCCCCCTGTCCAACACCTCTCTGCCGCTGGTGGCAACAAGCCCGTCGGGCATCGGCGGAAACATCGGCTCACTGCTCCCATCAATCCCAGCCGTCACGCCAACCCCGAGCGCCGCTCCAGTGTCTACCGCCCGAGCCGCACAGGCCGCGTCAATCGGCCCGCTCGACCGTCGGCTGATGGGCACCCAGCTGATCGCGCTCGCCGCGCTCTGCGCGGCAATCGGCATTGTGATCGCCAGGATGACCCTGCGCACGCCCAAGCCCGCTCCGAGCGTGGCACAGGCTGCCACGGGTGGCGGCTCATCGACGCGTGGCGGCTCAACTGCCGTCGGCGGCTCATCCGCCGGCCTCCCGTCTGCCAGTGCCAGCCAGGCAAGCGCATCGGCCTCGGATGCCGCGAGCGCCGCAACCAAACCCGAGCCGCCCGCCGGCACGGCCAAGGACGGTTAGCGCTCAGACCGGACCACCCGCCGCGACGGCGTGCCGCCGAGCGCAGCCGTTCAGGATCTGTTCGGGTCGCTGTCCATCGATCCCGAACGGCTGCCGCTGCGTGTCACCCGCAGGCAGTGGGCACGGGTCTGGGGGGGACCGGGGTGCCGTCCCCCCGGGGGCATACTGGCCGAAGGGCTGCCGCTGCCCTGTCACCCGCGTGCCGTGGCGATCTCGATTGCCGGCCGGATCCTCAGCATCAGACGCGAGAGCGACGTGGCGTTGGTGGTCGCAGAGACCAGGACGCCGACGGTGTCCCTGTCCACCCAAACGCAGATCCCCGAGCTGCCCTTGCCCGCACACGCGGCCTGCCCGCCGAGCGGCCCCGCGGGGATCATCACGGGCAGGTTGCCCTCTGCGCTCTCCTGCTGAACGAAGCTCTTGACCACCCCGGATTGGCGGCTGTTCCCCAACCGTCCAGCGATAACGGCGACGCGATTGGGGGAGCTGGCCGGACCGCCCGTGTCGTACACGGCCGCAACGATGCCCGACACGTGCCCAGGATCTATCTGGGTCAGGTATTGCTCGCCGTGACTCAGTCCAAGCTGCCGCTCGGCCTGTGGGTCACGCGTGTACCTGCCGATCTGTTTCGGTGTGGCGAGCGTGTGAGCCGGGCGGGGAGCATGGGCATGCCGTGCGGGCCGACCCAGCCACCCCGCCGCGGCGGCCGCCACCGCCGCGGCCCCAATGAGCACGACAAGCAGCGGTACGCCGATCACAACGGAGAGCCGGCCGCGCCGCCCGCGGGCCGACGAGCGGGGCGTCCGCTGAATCCGCGCGGGCCGCGGGCTGGACGCGGGCACGTGACCTAGCAGGAACTCGGCATCGTCAGGACGCGGCTCGCTTGGCGTGGTGCGCGGACCCGAGGGAGTGTCGAAGACCGCCGCGCCTCTGCTCGTGCCTGGCGGAGGGCTATCGTAATCGTTCGGCGAGTCAACAGGCGGGTATCCGTATGTGATCACATCTGGCTGCGCGAAAACGCCGCCTGCCATCTCGCCGGGCCGGTAGCCAAACGCGACGCCCGGCGGTTGGTGGCCGGGCGGTTGGTGGCCCTGCTGGCCGTAACCCTGCTGGATGTGACCTTGCTGGCCGTAACCCTGCTGGATGTGACCTTGCTGGATGTGACCTTGCTGGCCGTGACCCTGCTGCTGGCTAGGTGGCCGACGGCCCGCTCGATGCCTGGCGCCGCCGGCTCGGCCGCGCGCCGCTCGATAGCCGTAACCCGCCGCGTCTGGGCTTGCCTGACCCTGACCGTCGGGGTCCGGATAACCCTGTGCCCAGCCGTGCCTGGGCTGGCCGAAGTCACCCGTTCGATCACCCGGTGCCACGGCGTCGCGCCGCGGATCTTCCGAACCGGGATTCCATCCGTGGGTCATCGTGCTGGCCGCCCCGATCTGGCGGCTCTGCCATGTCAATGCGGGTGCATTTCTATGGCGGAGCGGAAGATGAGCAGGGTGGTGGCCAGGCTACTGGCAGGAAGGCCAGGTGCGAGCAGGAAACCGAAGGTGTCGTTGTCAGCCCACAGGCATGCGGCGCCTTCTGACCCGCTGGGACTGGCGGCTGATGGCGCGGTCACGCGCCAGCACCTTACCTGGCCGCCGAGCGATCCTGCCGGGTAGGCCCGCGGCTTGCCCACATAGGCCTGGCCCTCGGCGAGCCGGCCGATCCGGATCTCGAAATCGCGGTAAAAACGGCGAACCATGCTGCTCGCGGAGCTTGCCCGGACATATCCCACGTGGATCCCGATCGCGCCTGCTGCCAGGCCTGGCTTGCCGTTGCGCTGGTAGACGGCGGTATGGGCCGCCGAGGCGAAGCCGCCAGCGGGCTCCAGCGTTTCGTCTGAGCCCTGCTGTGCACGCACGTAGCTGCCGATGTGGCGTGGTAGCGACAGCCCGGAAGTGCTTGCGACCGAATGCGCGGAGCTTGCCGACCTGGCCGGGCCGGCATTGCCAGCGAGGCCAAACAGGACAGAACCGACGGCGAGGATCACGGCCACCGCGATGCCGCCCCACATCAGCCGCCGGATCGCGGCGCCGCTTGGCCATGCTTGGGTCGCGCGATCGCCGGAGCGCGCGCGAACGACGAGGCGCGCCCGGCCATTCCGGTCGGCATGCGGCCCAGCCAGCCCGGCCGGTAGCTCAGCCAGCGGTTCCAGCCGGGAGACCAACAGCGGCGCCGACGGACCCAGGTCAGCTTGGTCAAGCACAGCGGGATCATAGGGCCAGGGTGCGCCGAACGGCGTCGTGGCCGACCAACCCGGCGGTGGCTCGGGGTAGGAACCGTGATCGAGCCCTGCGCCGGTTGGGGATAGCGCATGTCCCGCACTCATCGGTTACCCCCCCGCATGGCTGGCGTCATAGTGCCCGAAATCACTACATCATCCGGCACTGCGGGATGTGATCGCTAGTGGATCGGCCGAACCACCGTGGGGTAGCCGTCGACAGCCCAGTGATGGTGCCCAGTCAGTGGTCTAGTCCACGCCGCAACTATGGCGCTCCGGCGTGTCCCATAGCCGTCATTTAGTCCGTACTGCGAGTTTCGCCGGACGTAGCCGACTAGCGATGGTTTGATTGCCAAGGGCACGCGCTGGTCGACTACGCGGGAGGGGAGGAGCGGGGTGGTCAGCGAGCCGCAGTGCCGGATGCCTATCGCGGCCCGAGGGGAGCACCGCATGCCGGGTGGACGGCAAACCTTGCCTCCGCTATGTGATGGTGCCTCGGCACGCAGATATGGCGGCTCGCCAGGTGACCGCGTCCTGATCGCGTCGCTGAGGTGCCGCGAGAGGTGAACCAGCGAACCCACGACGGAGATCCCCGGCTGCGGCAACCCAAACGGGATCCGGAGGCCGCCCAGCACGCCGGGATCGCGGCGCTGATAAACCTGACCCGCAATCCGGCCGCGATTCGGCCTGCGGCATCGCCGGTCCGGCCCGCGCCCACCGCAGCGCCAAACTGGCCCGCGCCGCCCGCGATGGCGCCCGCCGCGCCGCCAAACTGGCCCGCGCCGTCGCAGATCCGGCCCGCGCCGTCCGCGCCGCCACCCCCGATGGCGCCCGCCGCGCCGCCAATCTGGCTCGCGCCCCCGGCAGCTCCAATCTGGCCTGAATCGGCTCTGGCCACAGCCGTCGCGTCAGTCTCGCGGCTGCGCACGCTCGCCCGCCATCCGTGGCCGCTTGTGCTGGTTATCGCGCTCCAAGCGGTCATGAGCCTTCGCCTGATGTGGTCGGACACCGCCTTCGGTGATGAGGCGCTGTACCTGTCGGCTGGCCGGCTGGAACTCGCTCACTTGTTCCATGGCACGCAGATTCCGTCGTTTCCCAGCTACTTCTCCGGCGCGCCGGTCATTTACCCGCCGATCGCAGCGCTGGCCGATTCCGTCGGCGGTCTCACCGGCGCCCGCATGCTCTCGCTTTGTTTCATGCTCGGCGCCACCGCGCTGCTGTGGGCGGCCACGTCTCGGCTGTACGGTCGGCTCGCGGCGTTCTTCGCGATCGCCCTATGGTCGGTCCTTGGCCCAACGCTGCATCTCGGCTCGTTCGCGACCTATGACGCGCTTGCCCTGTTCCTGCTTGCTTTGGCTGTGTGGTGTGCTCTTCGCGCCGGTTCGCTACACGACGCGGCGGGATGGATGGTCGCCAGCGGGATCGCGCTGATACTGGCCAATGTCACGAAATACGCGACGATCATCTTCGATCCGGTGGTGGTCAGCCTGGCGGTGCTCGCCGCACTGCCAGAACCAGGCACAAAGCGCGCCGTCGCACGGGGCGGGATGTTGTTGTCGCACGTGGTGATACTCGCCGGAGCGATTCTGGCCGTGTGCGGCGGCTCTTACCTTCGCGGGCTACGGGCCACCACGCTCGTCCGTGCGCAGGGATACAACTCAGCGGCGAGCGTGCTTGCCGCATCCCTGGAATGGATCGGCGTGATCCTCATCGTCGCCCTCGCCGCGATCATGCTGAGCGTTCGCCATGACCGGCAGTGGCACCGCAGGGCCACGGTGGTCATCCTCGCGGCGACCGCGCTGCTTGTGCCCCTTGAACAGGCGCGTCTTCACACTCTCGTATCGCTGAACAAGCACGTTGACTTCGGTGCGTGGTTCGCGGCCATCGTGGCCGGCTACGCCATGGCGCGCATTGGGAGCTTGCCGCGGGACAAGCTCGTTCAGCAGTGCGCCACGGTCGCCCTCGCGGTGGCCATCATCCCGATGCTCGCCATCGGGATGAACCAGTCGGCGAAGATGGCCATTTGGCCGGGATCAGCGAACCTCATCGCGTTCCTGAACTCAAGGACGGCACACGGCGGCCATTTTCTCGCAGAAACCTCCGCCGTACCGCAGTATTACCTGACCGGCACTTCGTGGCGGCAATGGTCGAACACGTTCAGCATCACCCGCGAGTCCGGCTTCGTGGAGAATGCCAACGGCAGCCCAGGCCCTTATATCAAGGCCCTGCGCCACCACTACTTCTCGCTGGTTGTGCTCAGCTACAGAGAGACGCCTCGCATAGACCGGGCCATAGCCGAGTACCTGCGCTCAAGCAAAAGCTATCGCGTCATTGGCTCGGTGCCGTTCAGCGGGCCCGTGCCAGGTCATTACACGGTCTGGGAATATGACCGCAGCCGGGCGAAGCGTTCACCGGCATGCGGGGCCTGCCGGTGAACGCAGGCCGACCAGGACTGGGACCATGGCAGGGACCGGGGCAGAGGTCGTCGCAGGCGCCGGGTCGAACCGAGACGCCGTATGCGCGGCGTGACACGATGGCGAAGGTAGTCAGTGAACCCGTTTCTGGATGGCCTGACCATTATCTTCGTGGTGACCGGAATAGCCACGGGGGCAATAACGGTGGCGATCCGTCTGCTCTGGCGGCGCGGAAAAGACCTAGAGGATATCTAGGTCGCCACTACAACATCCCCGAGGTGCGGTTCAAGTCCGTACGGCCACTGCTATGGGTGGTATTGGTCGACGTCGCCATCGTCGCAGCGGTCAGGCGCGCCGACTTCTTTCTCATCTACCAGCAGGACCGGCTCCTCATGGGCATATGGGCGGCGATATTCGTGCTGACCGCCGCGCAGTGGTTTATGTCCTGGCGCGAGCGTCCGTTCACGGTCTCGCGGCAGTGGCAGGCACGACTGGACCGTATGAAGGTCGCCGTCAACATTCCCGTCTACAACGAAGATCCCGCGTTGGTTGACCGGGCACTCTATGCGCTGTTCACCCAAACCCGCCTGCCGGACGAGGTGCAGATCGTCGACGACGGGTCCTCGGTGGACTACTCGAACCTCCGCCGCTACTGGCTCAGCAACCACCCTCCCTCCTGCAAGTTCTCCTGGGTTCGCCAGGAGAATCAGGGCAAGAAGCACGCGCAGGCTCGCACCTTCCGCGACACCGACGCGGACATCCTCGTGACCCTCGACTCTGACACCGCGCTCGAACGCCGAGCCATCGAGGAAGGGCTCAAGCCGTTCGCCGATCGCCGCGTTCAGTGCGTGGCCGGCCTTGAGCTGGCCCACAACCACGACCGCAACCTGCTCACCCGAATCAGCGCCACCAGGTCACTGGTCTGGCAGCTGCTTTCGTGCAGTGCGCAGTCCGTCGTGGGCGACGTGCTGGTCAACCGGGGCACCTACGCGCTCTACCGTGCGGCGGTCATTCAGGACAATCTCGACGCCTACCTCTACGAGCGCTTTCTGGGTCACCCCGTGCATCTTGGCGACGACGCGGCCCTGACGCTGTTCGCCCGTGGGCGCGGCCGTGCTGTGCAGCAGCCGACCGCGATCCAGCTTTCCATGTACCCGGAAAATCTTGGGCACCTGTTCAGACAGTGGACCCGGTGGATGCGCGGCTCGACGATCCGGACGTGCTGGCGCATACGGTATCTGCCGGTTTTGTCGTGGAGCTGGTGGTTCACCGTGATCAGCCTCTGGACATTCTTCGCGTCAACAGCGGCGGTCCTTGCCGGCGTGATTATGTGGCCAACGTCCCGCGCATATCTCGGCACGATGCTCGCGGCATCGGGATTGTCCTCGCACGCCCAGGCGGTGCGGATCTTCTCAGTACTGCGAAGCGACGAGTCCTGGTTCAGCCGACTGGTCTCCTATCTGCTCGCCCCGGTCGTCGGGGCATGGGTGCTTGTGGTCCTGCGGCCACTTCGCTTCTATGGCATCTGCACGTGCCTGCGGCAGGGCTGGGTGACGCGGGTCAAGAAGGTCGAAGTGGGCATCGGCTCAGCTCGCGATAAACGGCCAGCCGTGCCCGCCACCCGAGCCAGAGGCTGAGCTGACATGAACATCGGACGTGCCATCGGTATCGGCGTCCTGGCGATAGTGGCCGCGGCTGTCGCGCTCGCTGTCGTGCTGTCGCCGGACGCGCCGCCCGGTTCGCCAGGCGGCAGGCCGGTGGCTGGTCAGCACGGCAACCTTAACCGGACCGCGACCGGGACCCGGTGCGGGCGGGATCCGCTCGCGGCGAAACGCTACTTCGGCGTGATCACCCAGAAATTCCCGTATTCACTGACTCGGTGGCGGCAGTTCACCAAGTTGACCCATCAGCACCCGAACATCGCACCTTACTTCATACCTTTTGGCATGAAGTTCGATTCTGCGATGGCCTGCCGCGTGATCCGCCTTGGCGCATTGCCGCTCATCCAGATCAACGCGCGGCACGTGAGCCTTGAGCAAATCGTCAGCGGCCATTACAGACCCTATCTGCACGACTTCGCTGCCGCGGTCAAAAAGTTTCGGCTGAAGGTGGCACTGAGCTTTGGCCATGAAATGAACGGTAACTGGTACTCATGGGGTAACACGCACACGCCGGCGTCAGTGTTCGTGCGCGCGTGGCGAACCATCCACCATGCCTTCACCGCGGTCGGCGCCCGCAACGTCATCTGGGTATGGACCATCAACCGGGAGGGCCCGGGGGCGGCGGCGGCGCGTCATTGGTGGCCGGGCGCGAAGTACGTGAACTGGGTCGGTGTCGACGGCCATCTCATCTGGCCACATGACACGTTCGGGCGCGTGTTCGGCCCCACCATCGCCAGCGTGCGCCGCCTCACCCGCGACCCCATCATCGTCGCGGAGACAGCGGTCGCGCCGAGCCCGTACCGTCCCGCTCAGCTCACCCGCCTGTTCTCCGACGTGTACAGCACCCCCGGGGTCCTCGGGTTCGTGTGGTTCAATATCGACGCGCGCTACAAATGGCACCTGGAAGGCCACCGCGCGGCCATCGCCGCGTTCCGCCGCGCCGCGGCGCGTTATCCGACCTAGGCCGGTTCACACCCCCCGCTAACCTGTTTGTTCGGTCCGGCGCCTGTTTGTACTCCACAGTGTTGCTCCAGCCCCCGAAATACAGGCCAATTACAACATCCTGGAGTACAAAGCTGCTGCAGCAGGCCGGGGTCAGCCGCCCGGGGGTCGGCCGTCGGGGTCAGGTGCCCGAGTCCGCCGTCGGGGTCAGGTGCCCGAGTCCGCCGTCGGGGTCAGGTGCCCGGGTTAGGTGTCCGGCCAGGTGTGAACGGGCTCGTTGGTGTGCATGTGTTCGATGTAGCGCTCCGTCATCAGGCGCAACGCCTCCTGCCGCGTCACGCCGCCGCGCGTGAGCGCGTCCACCGTGGCCATCTGCCACCCGGCGCCGTTGCGGCCGGTCAGGCACCGTTGTTCGATGATGCCGAGAAGACGGTCAGCGTGCGCGGGATCGACTGCCCACCGGCTCAGCCCTTGGCGTGCGAGTGGCAGCAGCCGCCTGAGCACGAGTTCGGCCGCGGGAACCTCGCCGAAGCCGGGCCAGTACAGCTTGGCCTCCAAGCCGTGGCAGGCGCCTTCGCGCAGGTTCTCCTCCGCGGTGGCGAACGACATCTGCGTCCAGACCGGACGCTGGGCCTCGGCGAGTGCCCGCAGGAGCCCGTAGTAGAAGGCGGCGTTGGCGGTAACGTCCGCGACTGACGGCCCCGCGGGCAGCACCCGGTTCTCCACCCGCAAATGCGGCATCCCGTCGACGACCGCATACACCGGGCGATTCCACCGGTAGATGGTGCCATTGTGCAGGCTCATCTCGGCGAGCTGCGGTGAGCCGCCGTCGTCGAGCGCGGCCACCGGGTCCTCGTCGTCGCAGAGCGGCAACAGCGCGGGAAAGTACCGGATGTTCTCCTCGAACAGGTCGAAGACCGACGTGATCCATCGTTCGCCGAACCAGACACGCGGCCGCACGCCCTGCTGCTTGAGCTCGACCGGCCGGGTGTCTGTGGCCTGCTCGAACAGCGTGATCCGGGTCTCGTGCCACAACTGCTTGCCGAACAGGAACGGCGAGTTTGCCGCGAGCGCGACCTGCACACCGGCAATCGCCTGAGCGGCGTTCCAGTAACTGGCGAAAGCCTCCGGGCTGACCTGCACGTGAAGCTGCACGCTCGTGCAGGCGGCTTCCGGTGTGATGCTGTCGGCGTGGGTGATCAGCAGCTCGGCGCCCTCGATCGCGATGCGCATGTCCTCCCCGCGTGCCGCGAAGACCTGCTCGTTCAGCACCCGGTAGCGGGGGTTGGCGGACAGCGCGCCCTCGCCCACGTCGCTTTCCTGCAGTGTCGGCAGGATGCCGATCATCACGAGGCGGCTGCCGGTCTCGCGAGCCTTCGCATCGGCCTGGTTGAGGCTGGCCCGCACCTCCTGTTCGAGGCCGGCGATCGCGTCCAACGCTAGCCCGCGGGGCGGCACGTTGATTTCGATGTTGAACTGGCCAAGCTCGGTGGCCCACGCGGGATCGGCGATCGCGTTGAGCACCGCGGCGTTGCGCATCGACGGCAACGCGTGCTCATCAACCAGGTTGAGCTCGATCTCCAAGCCGACCTGCCGCGGATCGCTCTCGAACCGTGCCTCGCGAAGCATCCGGGCGAACACGTCAAGGGAGCGGCGCAGCTTCTCGCGGTACCTGCGCCGGTCTTCCCCACTGATCTTGATCGCGGGAATATCCCTGCCCATGTGGCCTCCGCACAACGAACTGGGCAGACACTGTCGTTTCCCACATTCGCACGCAAGCCCGCCACGCACCAGCGCCGACGCGGCGCCGGCGCCTGCCGGCGCCGCGTCGGCGGTGTTCAGGACGTGCTCGCCGCGGCGCCGCTGGAGCGAGATCCGCTGGAACTCGAACCGCTGGAACCGCTGCCCATGTTGGGGCACTTGTGGCTCGGCCTGGCTGTCGAACCAGACCCAGAGCGCGGGCTGGCCGCCCCGCTGGACCCTCGATGAGGGCTGGCCGACGCCGACGCCGACGGTGACGCCGAGGCCGACGGTGACGCGCTGCTGTTCGAGGTGGCCGCCATGGCCACGCCTACACCGCCGGCCACCAAGCCAACGGTGATGGCGGCAGCGACGACAGCCCGGCGGAGCAGGCCGCCAGCTCTGTTTGGCGGCATGTGCGCCTCCTTCCGCAAAGGCAGGCCCGGTGGCCCGCGATGACCCGAGCCTGTCTGGCGAGGTTGACGGCCAGCTCACCGCGCACTCTCAAGGCCGTCTCAACCCATGGGCCGCGATTCAGAAGCAGTTGAGAAGCAAGCCACAGGTCGCGCTGCGCTGACAGCAGCATCGTCGGTTGCGTCACCCAAGGAAAGGACCCGTTGATGCCCACCAACCCAGCCGACCGTCACGTCACCGCGGCCATGAGCCGGCGGCGCGGCATGAAACGGTTGTCCGCGGTGACAGCCGGCGTGGGTGTCGCGAGCGTGCTCGCGACCGGCGCCATCGCCGTGGCGCTGCCAGGCGCCACCCACGGCAGCACCAAGACGAGCACCGCGAACTCCGGGTCCGCCGCCACGGGGTCGGCGAGCACCGGGGCGTCAGGCACGAACTCCAGCGGCAGCCGTTCGGGATCATCGTCGACCTCATCGTCCGGCCAGGCGGACGCGACGTCCGGGGGGTCATGATGACCACCGCGACCCGCGCCGCGGCGGACTGGAAGGCGATCGGCACCACCGTGCGCCTGGTCGTCACCGATCCGGCGCGGCTGGCTATCGGGCGGCGGCAGCTCGCGGGCCACCTCGCCGCGCTCGACCTGGCATGCAGCCGCTTCCGGTTGGACTCAGAACTGGCCATGGCGGAGCGCGCGGCCGGGACGCCTGTGCGGGTCAGCGAGGTGCTTGCCGACGCCGTGGAAGTGGCGCTGCACGCAGCGGAGATCACCGACGGCGACCTCGACCCCACGGTCGCGACGGCGATGGCGGCGATCGGCTACGACCGCGACTTCGAGCTTGTCAGAAAGGACGGCCCGCCGCTCCGGCTTGCCATCCGCGACCTGCCGAGCTGGCGAGAGATCCGGCTGGATCGACGCGGCCGGCGGCTCACCGTTCCCGCAGGGGCCCGGCTCGATCTCGGCGCCACCGCCAAGGCGCGCGCCGCAGACAGGGCCGCGGCACGGCTGGCGGATCGCCTGCGCTGCGGCGTGCTTGTCAGCCTCGGCGGGGACATCGCGGTCGGCGGCCAGCCACCGGATGGCGGCTGGCGCGTGCGGGTACAGGACATCACCGGGCACCCGGACGCCCCGCCTGCCGGGGCGTCCGAGGTGATCGTGATAACCGGCGGCGGCATGGCCACCTCGGGCACGGCGGCGCGCTGCTGGCGGCGCGGCGGCGTCACGCTGCACCACATCCTGGACCCGCGCACCGGGCTGCCCGCCAGGCCGGTGTGGCGAACGGCCTCGGTGGCGGCGGGCAGCGCCGTCCAAGCCAATATCGCGAGCACCGCCGCCATCATCCGCGGCGCGGCGGCGCCCGGCTGGCTGGAGCGCCTGCGCCTGCCCGCACGGCTGGTCGCGATGGACGGCAGCGTGCGCACCGTGGCCGGCTGGCCGGGGCAGGAGGCGCCACGGTGAGCGGGATCACGAAGACCACCGCGTTGTGGTACGCGAGCAGGGCCACGGGCGTGGTGTCGCTTGTGCTGCTCACCGCCGTCGTGCTGCTCGGCGTCCTGGTCAACCGGCAGGGCCGCCTTCCTGGCCTGCCACGGTTCGCTGTCACCGGTTTGCACCGCAGCGTCAGCTTGACGGCCGTCGCCCTGCTCGCCGTGCACGTGGCGGCGGCGGTGGCCGACCCGTACGTGAGCATCCAGCTTGTCGCCGCGATCATGCCGTTCACGTCGAGCTACCTGCCCGTGCAGATCGGGCTCGGCGCGGTTTCGCTCGACCTGATCGCCGCGCTGGTCATAACGAGCCTGCTTCGGGCGCGGATCGGCAGACGGTTGTGGCGCGGCGTGCACTGGCTTGCCTACGCCGCGTACCCGGTCGCGCTCCTACATTCCGTGACGAGCGCCAATGACCTGCGGTCCGGCGGCCTGCTCGCGCTCACCGCCGGCTGCGCGCTCAGCGTCTGCGCGGCCATCTGTTTCCGCCTGGCCGCCGCCCGCGCCAGCCGCCGCTGGCCAGCTCACCTGGCTGGACGGCGAAGCGTCGATGGATACCTAACGGCTGCCGCGCGGCCCTCGCCCGCGCAGGAAGTCACCCATATCGAGGAAGGCGTGCCGCGATGAGTGACACCGTCGTCGTGACCCGGCCATGGCCGACCGGCGCCGCTGCCCAGGCCAGGCTGCCGCGGCTGCTCGCCGCCGGCCAGGCGGGAAGGACCGATCTGGCCCACCACCTCGCGGCGCATGGCCCAGTGCCCTACCGCGGCACACCGCACCAGCTCATCGAGGAGATAAGAGCGGCGGGCCTCACCGGGCGCGGCGGTGCGGCGTTCCCCACGGCGGTCAAGATGACGGCGGTGGCGGGCGGCCGCGCGAGCCCCGTCGTGGTAGGCAACGGCGCCGAGGGTGAGCCCGCCAGCGACAAGGACAAGCACCTGCTATCTTCCGCTCCGCATCTGGTGCTCGACGGGTTGCAGCTCGCGGCCGAGGCGATCGGCGCCGGACGGGCCTATCTGTATGTGCACCGGCACGACCGGCTGCGCCGGCTGCTTGGCAGGGCGCTCGCCGAGCGGTCCGCCGCCCGCCGCGACAGGGTCGCGGTCGAGCTTGTCCCCGCGCCGCGACGGTTCCTGGCGGGCGAGGAATCGGCGCTTGTCAGCCGGGTCAACGGTGGGCTCGCGCTGCCGACCTTCAAACAGCCTCGGGTGTTCGAACGCGGCGTCGGCGGCGCGCCGACGCTGGTGCAGAACGTCGAGACGCTCGCGCACGTGGCGCTCATCGCGCGGCACGGCGCGGCGTGGTTCCGCCTCCTCGGCACGGCGGAGGAGCCGGGCAGCATGCTTGTCACCTGCCACCGAGCGGATGCCACGAGCCAGGTCGCCGAGGTGGCTGTCGGCGCCCCGCTCGCCGGCCTGCTCCGCCTCGGTAGCTCGCCCGTGCAGGCCGTGCTCACGGGCGGGTATCACGGCACCTGGGTTCCAGCCGCGCAGGCCGCCGGGTTGCCGCTTTCCAATGCGGCGATGCGCGCGACCGGCGCTGCCCTGGGCGCCGGCGTCCTCGCCGCGTTGCCGGCAGACCGATGCGGCCTCGCGGAAACCGCGCGGGTGGTGCGCTATCTCGCGGCGGAGTCGGCAGGGCAGTGCGGGCCGTGTCTCGCCGGGCTGCCCCGGATAGCTGACGCGCTCACCCGGCTGTCGGCGATGAACCCGGACGTTGCCTTGCTGGCGCACCTCGAGCGGTGGACGGGGCTGGTGACCGGCCGCGGGGCCTGCCATCACCCGGACGGGACCGTACGTTTCGTGCGAACCGCGCTCGAGGTGTTCGGCGGGGAGATCGACCGGCACCGGCGTGGCGATTGCGCGGCCGACCGGGCGCGAGCCCCGTTCCTTCCTGTTCCCGCGACGCCAGTTCCCGCGACGCCAGTCGGACCTCACCGACGAGACCACTGGAGGTGATCATGAGCATCCGCATCCGGGTTAACCCCATCGCTTGCGCAGGGCACGGCCTGTGCGCCGAACTTCTTCCCGAGCGCATCGCCCGTGACGAATGGGGTTACCCGATCGTCTCCGACGAGCCGGTGCCGCCGGGCATCCTGGCGCTCGCCCGCCGCGCGATCTCCGACTGCCCGGCGCTCGCCCTCATGGCCGAGGAGGTGCCGCAGCCCGGGCAGCGCCCGCAGATTCAGCGGAAGCTCAGAAGAACGGCATAGCTGGCGGCGAGGTCGCTGCGAGATGCTTGAGAAATGAACAGGTCGGCAGGGCGCGCCACTGCGCAGGGCGCCATGGCGCAGGGCTCCACGGCGCAGGGTGCGGGGGCGCGGCGTTCTGTGGCACGGGGCGCGAACCTACGGCGGGCGGACGGGGGTGTCGTCCGGGTACTTGTGGTGGATGACGAGCCGACCCTGGCTGAGGTGCTCGCCAGCGTGCTGCGCTACGAGGGCTGGGACGTACGGACGGCGGGCGACGGCGGCGCCGCTGTGCGCACCGCACGGGAGTTCAAGCCGGATGCCGTCATCCTCGACATCATGCTGCCCGACTTCGACGGGCTGGAGGTGCTCCGCCGTCTGCGGGCAGCAAACCCGAGGGTGTGTGTGCTGTTCCTCACCGCGCGCGACGCGGTAGAGGACCGGGTCGCCGGCATCACCGCGGGCGGGGACGACTACGTCAGCAAGCCGTTCAGCCTGGAGGAGGTGCTCGCCCGGCTGCGTGGCCTGCTGCGCCGCGCCGACGTCGCGAGGTCGGCCAGCGACAGCCTGCTCGTGGTCGGCGACCTGAGCATGGACGAGGATGCCCGCGAGGTTCAACGCGACGGCGATCTCATAGAGTTGACCGCGACGGAGTTCGAGCTGCTCAGGTACCTGATGCGCAACCCGAGGCGGGTGTTGAGCAAGGCGCAGATCCTCGACCGCGTGTGGAACTACGACTTCGGCGGGCAGGCGCACGTGGTCGAGCTTTACATCTCCTACCTGCGCAAGAAGATCGATGCTGGCCGCGAACCGATGATTCAGACCGTGCGTGGGGTCGGCTACGTGCTGAAGCCGGTCAGCGAATGAGGCCTACGGCGCAGGCTTGCGAGACCGTGCCACCCGCCGGTTTGGGGCGCTGGCTGGCGGGCCGGACGCTGCGGATGAGGCTGATCGCGGGACTGCTCGTGCTGTTCACGGTGGCCAGCGTCGGCGTCGGCCTCGCCACCGCCCTCGCCCTGCGTGGTTTCCTGCTCAATCGGCTGGACCAGCAGGTCATCACGGCCGGCGGCATCCTCACTGACAGCATTGAGCATCCGCCTAATCCGTCTCATCCGTCTGATCCGTCTAATCAAGGACCCGGCGGTGAGGCCAGCGAGGCAAACCCCTGCGCCAAGGCGAACGAGTACTCCTTCATGGCGGCTGGCCAGGCGGTAAGGACCCTCGCCGCCCGCTTCAAGGACGGCAAGCTGTCCTATGCCTGCATCGTCACCGATGCGGGCGGTCGTCCCGGGCTGACCTCCGCGCACCTGTCGGCCGCCGACCTGGCTGCGCTCGCCCGGCTGCCACGGGAGAACCAGCCCTACTCCCGCCATCTGTCCAGCCTGGGCGACTACAGGATGACCGCGTTCATGGGCCGCGACGGTGACGTGCATATCGCCGGCCTTCCGCTGAGCGGCGTTGCGGCCACCGTGGAGCGGCTCGGGTTGATCGAGCTCATCGTGTTCGGCGCCGCGCTGCTTGTCATCGGCGTGGCCGGGGCCGGCTGGGTCAGGCTGTCGCTGCGGCCACTTGGCCGGATGGCCGGGACCGCGGCGGAGGTTGCCGAACTGCCGCTGGCAAGCGGCGAGGTGGAGTTGCCGCATCGGGTGCCCGATGCCGACCGGCGCACCGAGGTCGGAAAGCTCGGCGAGGCGTTCAACCGCATGCTTGGCCATGTTGAGTCGTCGCTGGCCAAGCGCCAGGCCAGCGAGGCGCGGCTGCGGCGGTTCGTCGCCGACGCCAGCCATGAGCTTCGCACCCCGCTCGCAGGCATCCGGGCCTATGCCGAGCTTGCGCTGCGCTCGCCGACCGCGCGGGATCCCGATCTTCGTCACGCGCTCGGCCGGGTCGACGCCGAGTCAACGCGGATGAGCCGGCTCGTCGACGATCTGTTGCTGCTCGCCAGGATTGACGCGGGCCGGCCGCTGGCCCATGAGCCTGTCGATCTCACCCGGCTGGCCATCGACGCGACCAACGACGCACGCGTCGCGGGCGCGCAGCGGCGGTGGGCTCTGGACCTGCCCGACGAACCTGTCGTCATCACGGGGGATCAGCACCGGCTGCATCAAGTGCTGGCCAACCTGCTCAACAACGCGCGCGCCCACACTCCGCCCCGCACAACCGTCACTGTGCGGCTGATTCCGGTGCCCGCCGGCCCGTCCGTGGCCGGGCCGGCGAACACCGGCCCGGCCACGGACGGGGTGGAGCTCACGGTCAGCGATGACGGGCCCGGGATCCCGCCCGAGTTGCAGGAGGTGATCTGGGAGCGGTTCGCCCGCGGCGACACCGCACGCTCACGCAGGGCCGGGAGCACGGGTCTTGGGCTGGCGATCGTCGCCGCGGTGGTCACCGCCCATCACGGCACCATGTCGGTCACGAGCCGACCGGGGAAGACGACGTTCTCGATCTGGCTTCCGCGGACGGGCCAACGGCCGACCGCGCAGGCCTTCCAACAGCCGGTCGGCCGGGCGTCTCAACGGCCGGCCGCGCGGGCGTTCCAACGGCCGGCCGGCCCGGCGTTCCAACGGCCGGCCGCGCGGGCGCGCCAACAAGCGCTCGGTGACGAGGGCGGGCAACCTGGCGAGCAGGGCGAAGCGGGGGTCAAGGGCCTTTAGCGCCCGGCCTCGTACTGCTTGATGACAGTGTCGGGAATGCGCCCTCTTTCGCTCACCTCGATGCCGTGCTCGCGGGCCCACTCGCGGATCTGGGCCGGGCGTTCCCTGTCCCTGGCTGGCCTGACGCGACCGCGGGCCGGCGCGGCCTTCACGCGCCGCGCATGCGCGATATACGTAGCGAGCGCACGCTCCAGCTTCTTGCCGTTTGCCGGTTTCAGGTCGATCTCGTAATCCTGCCCCTCGAACCCAAAGCGGTAGGTCGGATGGTCGGACTTGAAGTCGTCGCCATCAAGGTCGTCGGCGTAGGTTACCCTCAGCTTGCGCGCCATGAGCATCTCCCCCCTGAGCTGCTTGCCCGGCTACATAACGATACATCATTGGTTCAATAGGGCAGGCCAATGCCCGCGGCGCGTTTCACATGAACTGCGAAGCCAACACTTTCCGTGTCTTGCTACCGACGCTCCGTCTGAGCCGCAAAGCAACTCCGGACCACACTGGCGGCGTCGCGGCCGACGAACGATAGCGGTGGATCGGACCGCGGATGTGGCCGCGACACATTCTGGTTGAAATCGATATCCCAGAAGTAAAGGCCGGCCATGTGATGCTGCCGCACGACCGTGCACATCGCCTGGAACCACCGCGCCTGCAACAGAAAGTCTCTGTCCGGCGAGCCGGTCCATGCATGCGGATGGGCATATGAGCCGGGCTGCGCGGCGATCCCGGCCTCCTGCACCACGACGTCTTGGAGTGACAACCTGGCGGGCTTATTCAGCCAGGTGTTCAGGGCAGTCACCAGATCGCGCACGCTCGCGCCATTCCGTAGCGGAACCGGGAAGTACGCGTCAACGCCTTGCTGGCCGACAGACCCCCCGCCCCGTTGCCCAGCGGCAAAGGCGTCCCAGTTGTTGGAGAAACTTAGCTGGCCACCGAAGATGGTGCGCGCCGATGAGTCCAAGGCGCTCCAGGCCGGGTCTTGCGCCAGCGAAGAAAGCTCCGCCCCGACGGTGAAGCTCGTCACCCGGTGGGCGCTGGCCATAGCCAGGTACGGGGCGAGGAACTTCGCGTAACTGGCGAACCATTCATCTCGGTTGGCTGGGTAGATCGCCCCCCGCCAGCCGCCGATCGCGTCCTGGTTCAGCAGTGGCCGCACGTTCACGCTCAGCCCGAGTGCGGCAGCGTCATCGACGAGCACTGCCAGGTCCTCCGGAGTGGGGGTCGCGCGGCGGCGGAACACGCGGCTGTCCCGCTGGCCGCGCATGTAAAACGGAAATGAGATAGAGATCGCGTTCGCGTGCAGGTCGTCGATGTAGCTGACGATCCGTGCCGCCTTGTCGTGGATTGTGGCGGCGGAGTCCTCTGGATGCCGGTACCACAAGACGTCGATACCCAGTTGCGGCCGTGGGAAGGTGGGCGCGGCGGGCGCATGCCCGGCACATCCGGCGGCGAGCAGCGCAAGCGCGATCAGACCCAGCCGCCTCATCGGGTTTCGCGGCCGCTCAGCAGGCACGATCGCAGGGAAATGAGCGTCACCATGGCCAGCGCGGCGCCAAGCACCCCGATGACCGCGAGGCTGTCGCCATTCCAAGCCAACCGCGTGTCGCTGGCGATCGTATTCCCCGAGGTTTCCGCGATTCCCTCGACGTTCAGGCTGTTGCCAGCGACGCGGTTGCCGACAAGGCGCACGCTGCGCGGGCCGGTGCGGGTTAGCCGCAGGCCCACCCGGTTGCCACGGACCGTGTTGCCCGCGATCTGGTTGGCGGGCGAACTCGCCAAGACGATCCCGTCGCCGTGGTTTCCGGTCACGACGTTGTCGCGGATCACGTTCCCCGTTGATCCCTCGTCCATCATGATGCCGTTTGCGGCGTTGCCCTGGACCGTATTGCCAGCAACGGTGCTGCCTGTGACGTGCCCGGAGAATATGATGCCGTGCCTGCCGTTGCCTGCCACCGTATTTTCGGTGATTGTCAGGTTCCTGCTGTAGGTGTGCGGGTCGAAACCGTAGAAGTAGTTCTTTACCACGGTGTCGTGGCTGAATTTCAAGCCAGAAACACTGCCTGTGTAAAGGCCGAAATAATTGTGGCTAAAGGTTGACCTTGTGGCGCCGCCCGTCGAGCCATTCTTCCACGCGACGCCGTACGAGTCGCTCCAATCCCAGCCCAGCCCGGTCAGGCGGGC
>Ga0137365_10000846_pt1 | contig 22375 bp, 21 predicted proteins | sample SagtaG_9_FD_104799 | JGI IMG/M metagenome (GOLD analysis project Ga0137365, IMG submission 104799) | Vadose zone soil microbial communities from Sagehorn Ranch, Mendocino, California, USA - Sage1_L_40_16 metaG | ecosystem: Environmental > Terrestrial > Soil > Vadose zone | place: USA...
AATTGTTTGCGAGAAATAATGTGGCCGCCCTTCACCGCGACGACCTCGTCCTTGGCAATGTCGGCGGTCGCAAACAATCCGCGTCCATGGATTTTACTTTCGCGCACTTCCGTTTTCGGCGAGAGGTAGGAAAGCGGCATGATATTAATAAATGACGCTTGAAATAAGCCGTGCGCCAGCTAGTTCGATGTCGATCTTGTCCGCCTCAGGCGGATCGATCTTCTCATGAAAGCGCGCAAAGCCGCCGTCGTTTTTATTTTCGTCACCGTGACGCTCGACATGCTGGCGATCGGTTTGATCGCACCGGTCCTGCCAAAACTGATCCTCGATTTTCTCGGCGGCAATATGAAGGTCGCGGCCGACTGGAATGGAATCTTCGGAACGGTGTTCGCGGCGATGCAATTTTTCTTCTCGCCCGTGCTCGGCGTTTTGTCCGACCGCTTCGGGCGCCGGCCGGTGATTCTCTTATCGAACCTGGGGCTCGGTCTCGATTACATCGTCATGGCCCTGGCGCCAACGATGAGCTGGCTTTTTCTCGGACGCATCATCTCCGGCATTACTTCCTCGAGCATTCCAACAGCGATGGCTTACATCGCGGACGTGGTCCCAAGAGAAAAACGCGCTGGTGCGTTTGGGATGGTCGGGGTCGCGTTTGGTCTTGGTTTTATTCTGGGACCCGCAATCGGCGGACCGCTCGGAGATATCAGCCCACGTCTGCCATTCCTGGTCGCGGCCGGTTTTAGCCTAACGAACTGGTTCTGGGGATATTTTTTTGTGCCCGAATCATTGCCGCGCGAACGACGCAAGGAATTTACGCTACGCCGCGCCAATCCGGTTGGCTCGCTCGTATTACTGCGCTCGCATCATGAACTGTGGCGTTTGGCCACGATTCAATTTCTGGCTTACGTGGCGCACAATGTTTTCAGCATCTGGGCCCTCTATGCCATCTATCGCTATGCCTGGAGCCAAAGCATGATCGGCCTTTCTCTTGCTGTCGTCGGCGTCTGCACTGCCGTCATCTCTGCCGGCTTGACCCCGCGGATGGTCGCGCGTTTTGGGGAACGGCGCACATTGTACATTGGCCAATTTTTTGGCGCGACCGGCATGCTCATTGCCGGTCTTGCCCGAAGCGGCGCCGTTTTACTCGCGTCGATCCCGATTATTTCGATGTGGAACATCTCGATGCCCGCGGCGCAGGGAATGATGACGCACCGCGTAAGCGAGCGCGAACAAGGCGAGCTGCAAGGCGCTATCGGTAGTTTGCGTTCCCTTTCGTTTTTGATCGGCCCCGGATTATTTTCCTGGACCTACGCCTGGTTTATCAGTCCCGAGCGGTCGTTTCATTGGCCGGGCGCTCCGTACTATCTCGGCGCGGCGATGTTGTTCACGGCCATGCTGATGGCGACCCGAGTCGAACAGCCAGAGTTTGGCGTAAGATCAAAACCCCAAAGTTCGGACATTGTGCCGCCGGAAGGCGTCACGTCCGGCGCCGTCGCACCGTTTATCGATCGGTCGGAACGAGAAAACAGTTGAGTGCGCACATGACATCGGCAAGATGCAGCGGGACATGAACGGGATCGGACGAAGCGGCATTACGCAGTGGGTGATCGTGCTTTGCGTGATCTTCTCCTGGATCGCGATTTCAAATCATTGCGCCTTCGCCGCGGTCGCAGCTCACACGGAAACTCCATTAGCCGCCTGTCCATTTCATCCCAAGCCCGCGAAGCAAAAAGAACAATCAACACTGCAGTGCTGCAAGATTCTGCGCGCGGTTGTTTCGACCGCGGCGAAAAGCTGGGTGCGCGACCAGGCCAGCTTTTGCGATGTCGATCTTTACTTGGAAAACTTCGTGCTCATCGCCACTCCGCGAAATGCACCATTGCCACTGTTGCTCGACACTGGCCCACCCCGCGCCCGAAGTTTTGCTGAATTGATTTTGCAGCGGTGCATTTTCGCACACGCGCCGCCTTCTCACGCCTAAAGCGCGCTCGTCGGTAAGGCGAGACTCTGTCGAGCCGACGAATTCGGCGGGCTCCGCGCAGCGCCGCCCTACCATCATTCATCAGGGAGCGTCGCCGCGGCGATTCCTGCCCTGACAAACCGAACCAATTTCAAAATCAACATGCAGAAACAAATTTTAATTCTGATCGCTATCGCAATGACTTGCGCAACGATAAACGCGATGGCGAATCCGGTGCCATCACGTTCGGCCTCACCATCGCAAAAATACACCTGTGTGATGCATCCCGATGTAGTGATGGACCATCCCGGCAATTGTCCGAAGTGCGGAATGAAACTCGTGCCCAAAACAGACAGCAAACCTCCAGCGTCTAACGTTCAACATCCAACGTCGAACGCAGAGAATCACATGGGACACGGGGGACACGAGTCACACCAGCACGACATGTCGATGAAGCAGATGTCGATGCAATCGTCGGTCAACATCGCCGATCCGATGAACCGCGAAAGTTCCGGGACGTCGTGGGCCCCGGATTCAACGCCGATGTACGGACGCATGTTTATGTTCGGTGACGACATGCTCATGCTCCACGGCGCGATTTTTCCGCGTTACACAAACGTGAGCACGCGCCGCGGGGACGACCGGATCGATGCGCCAAACTGGTTCATGGGGATGTACTCACATCCGATAAATGACAACATGCAACTCGGCGGGCGATTGATGATGAGCCTCGATCCGCTCACTGAAGGCGGTCGCGGTTATCCCCTTTTGTTTCAAAGCGGCGAGTCGTGGCACGATCAACCGCTGCACGATCGACAACATCCGCACGATTTGTTCGATGAACTTTCCGTTTCGTACTCACAAAAGTTCGATCTCGATCTTAGCGCGTATTTTTATTTCGGTTATCCCGGTGAACCGGCGCTTGGACCGCCCACTTTCATGCATCGACTTTCCGCGATGGACGATCCCGACGCGCCGCTCGGGCATCACTGGCAGGATTCAACCCATGTCACCTTCGGTGTCGCGACCGCGGGCCTGCAATGGTCCTGCTTCGGCGGGATAAAAATCGAAGGCAGCACTTTCACCGGCCGCGAACCGGATGAAAACCGCTACGATTTCGATCGGCCGCGCTTCGATTCATTCAGCGGGCGCCTTTCCTGGAACCCGACCCAGAATCTGGCGCTCCAAGTTTCGCACGGCTACATCAAGGGTCCGGAAGCGCTTGAGCCAGATGTGAAACGCCATCGCACGACCGCTTCGGCGATTTATAATCAGCCGCTGGGTCACGATTCCAATTGGTCGACCTCGTTCGTTTGGGGGCAGAACAACGATTCGGGTGAGACGACGCAGTCGTTTTTGCTGGAAACGAATTTTCAGCGCGGGCGCGACACGGTTTACGCGCGCTGGGAACGCGTCGAAAAATCCGGACATGAGCTCGTCCTGCCCGATGTCGATCTTGCGAAAATTTTTCCGATCAACGCCGCGACCGTCGGTTACGTGCGCGATTTGACTCACGGGCGCAATGTCGATGTTGGGCTCGGCGCGCAGTTTACAATCAACGATTTCCCTGATCGCCTAAATCGTTATTATGGCGATGACTTTGGCTATGCATTCGAATTTTTTCTGCGCATCCGCCCGTCGCAACATGTCCATCTTGCCATGGAGCACTCTGATGAGATGAAGTAGCCGTGATGCCATGACATTCGACCCGAATCTTCTTTACCTCATCCAAACCTATGCTGTGCTTGCCGGCTGGATTTTATTCGCGGTCATTTTTCTTTTTCCCCGAAAGCAAGCGCCGGGAAAATCGAAAAAAGGCGAGCCCGCTTCCATCATCGGCGTTATTTTGCAAGGCATCGCGTTGGGTTTGGTTTGGCTGAGGCGGCCGCCGCTCACGCCGATTTTGCCGCTCGGTGTCTGGTTCGAGATTTTTGCCGCGGTGCTGGCCGTTCTTCTCGTCATCGCGTCGCTTTGGTTGATGTCCGTGGCGGTTCACGCGCTAGGCAAACACTGGAGTATGCAGGCGCGCGTGCTGGAGGATCACGCCCTCATCCGCCACGGGCCCTATCGAATTGTCCGGCACCCAATTTACACTGGAATTCTCGGACTGCTCATCGCGACGGGTTTGACCTGGACTCATTGGATCGGATTTGTCACTTCAATCCTGTTTTTCGGCATCGGCACAATGATTCGCGTGCGCAGCGAAGAAAAACTTTTGCGCGAACAGTTCGGCGCCGCGTTCGATGATTACAAAAGAAAAGTGCCGGCTGTGCTTCCCTTAAAACTGTCCCGGTGATTAACGAAACTCTTTGGTCATTCGCACGATTTGCAGGCTCAAATCTTTAGACAAGGGAACGTCTAATTGTTCGCCGGCGACATAACCGCAGGCCGCATAAAATGCGACGCCCGACAATGTCGCCGCGAGTTCGACTGATTTGAAGCCGGCGGCGCCAATTCTTTGTTCACATTCGTTCAAAATCCGGCGGCCGATTCCCCGGCGCGCCCAAGCCGGATGGATGAAAAACGCGCGAATGCGCGCAGAATCGCGCGATGGGTCGAGCGCAGCGTCGTCGCGGTTGGTTTGATGATCGCTGCCAAAAAGCGTTTTGCGTTTGCTCCAACCGCCGCAGCCGATCAGCTCGCCATCTTGCTCGACGACGTAGTATGTTCCATCACGGATTAATTGCCGATCCACCCCGAAGACCGAACCAAGCGCGGCGTCCATTTGCGCGGCGGAATAATAGGTGGACTGCAATCCTCGCACGGACAGCGGAATGAGATATTCGAGCGCGGGAATGTCCTCTTCGCGCGCAAGGCGCAATGACCATTTCATCAAGATCGACATCTACTCGCAGCGGGATAAAAAAACGAGCGCGCAGCGTCGCCTTGTCATCCCTCCGGACTGCGTGAATCTTAGGTGCTCGCATGCACCGCTTGCCAAAACAAAATTATCACGACATCGAGCGCATCATTGAGTTCGATTTCGTGCGCGCAACGGAAGCAGCGGCGCTCAACTCACTCCGCTGGCTCGGACGCGGCGATAAGGAAAAAGCGGATGCCGCAGCGTGTGACGCCATGCGCGGCATGTTCGATTTAATGAACATCTGCGGCGAAGTTGTCATCGGCGAAGGAATCAAGGACGACGCGCCTGGAATTTTCAAAGGCGAACAACTCGGCACCTGGGTGCCCGGCTCACCGCAGTTCGACATTGCGATCGATCCGATCGACGGGACGACCAACATTTCCAAGGGCGCGCCGAACTCGATCAGTTGTATCGCGGCGGCAAGCCCGGAGGAGGGAGTGAAGGTGGCGTTGCGCGATGTGCCGTCATTTTACATGTCGAAACTGGCCTACGGACCGAGCGTTATCCAATACACCCAGAAACGGGGCGATTCGCTCAAGATCGACAATCCCATTGCCGAGACGCTTGCGATTGTCGCGCGCGCGGAGGAAAAACGCGTGCAGGACGTGGGCGTAATGATGCTGGACCGGCCGCGGCACAAGGAAATCGTCGAGGAAATTCGCGCCGCCGGCGCCTCACTCCGCATGATTGGCGACGGCGATATTGCCGCGGCCATGGCGCCGTCGTTACCGGAGAGCGATGTCGATCTTTACATGGGCATCGGTGGTTCGCCCGAAGCAGTCCTGGCGGCGGCGGGGATCAAATGCCTGGGCGGAGATATGCAATGCAAAATGTGGCCCCGAGACGAGAAGGAACGCAAGAAGCTAATCGCTGACGGGTGCGAGAAGGACTTGGATCGCGTTTTCGTCGCCGACGATCTCGCCCAAGGTGAAAACATCGTTTTTTGCGCGACTGGGATTAGCGACAGCGCGCTTTTAAGCGGCGTAAAATCCAAAGGCACGACCGCCATCACTCATTCCATTTTGATGCGGGCCAAGAGCAAAACCGTCCGCTTGATTCGCGCCATGCACAATTTGCAGAACAAAACGATTCGCCTCCGCTCCGACAAGAGCGAGCATTTGATTTGATTTAATTTGTAGCGGCGCTCTATGAGCGTCGAATCCAAGCCAAACGGCGGTCATGGACCGCCGCTACAAGAATGATGTCGATACAATCTCTCCGCTCGACAGTGTAGACTTCGTTTGATCAAATCAGGAAAAACCGCCCCACACGCTTATGAGACAAATACCGAAAACCGAATTATCGCCGGATAACGGCTGTGTCATCGACACGAAATGGAAACTCGGGCCGCTCAGTTATCACGCCTCGGCCGCCGGCAAAGTGCAGGTGCCCGCTGTCACAGAAATCATCCGGTTGCCCGAACTGGTGATTTACGATCATACCGGGTTCAAGGGAGCCTATGCACGCACGAACCTGAGTTTCCATTACATCGGCGATTTCTGGAACGATCGCATCAGCTGCCTCATCGTCGTCAGCGGGGTCTGGCGATTTTATCGCGACGAATATTACAAGGGCGATCACTGGGATCTCGGCCCGGGCTTTTACGAAAGCTTCTTCACCGCCAAAGGTCCCGATGACGTCGTCAGCTCATTCCAAGCCATCGCGCTGACGTGATGTCGGCTCCGCGAAGTCTCGTCCTACCGATTCTTCGTCGCGAGCGCGACAACTTCTCGCGCGCAGCCCCAGGAAAGGGTGAAGCCGGAACCGCCATGACCATAGTTATGAATAACAGTGCGGCCGTCGCGGAGACAACCGTCTTCGACGCGAACGCCTGATTTGCGAAATGGGCGCAGGCCGACGCGTTCGGCGAGAACGGGCGGTTTGTCGATGTTCAAGACGCGGCTGCATTCGGCGACGATGCGCGATGTCGCTGTTGGATCGAGATCGAGGTTGTCGCTGATTTCGTTTGTGCCGCCGAAGACGCAATCGGTCAGCCGCGGGATGGCGTACATGAGCGGGGCATCGTCGCACACCACTGCGCAGGAGAGATTGTCGATCTTGGGAACAATGGCAACCTGGCCGCGGTGCGGCTCAAGGTCGAGATCGTCAACAAGCTCACGCGCGCCGATACCAGCGCAATTGATCACGAGATTGAATTTGCGATCCACGTCTTCGAGTTTTTCGAAGCGCATATTGGCGTTGATTTCGCCACCGGCAGCAAGAAAACGATTCGCGAGGTAGTCGAGATAGATGGTCGTGTCCGTGAGCGGAACGGTGACGGCGAAGCCAGCCTTAAATATAACGGGATTAACAGTCAGAGATTTCTCCACTGCGGTGGAAATGAGAGAAGAACCGAGTGGAACCGCCCAATCGGGAATTTGGATCTCACCCGTGCGAGAAAATTGGCGCAACTCAATCATTGAAACTCCGCTGTTCGAATCGTGGCTAAGGTCGAGAAGCATCTTGTAGGTTTCGAGCGCCCACGCGATCACCTGGTCAACCGGTTCGGCATCGTAGGGGAACCAAACTGCCGCCGCCGCGCCTGAGGTCGCGTTTTGGCCGATCTCTTCGGCAAAAATTGACACGGAATAACGGCGCTCGGCAAAAAAAACGCCGCAAGTCAGTCCCGATACGCCAGCGCCAATGATCGCGACACGTTGTTTCATCAAGATAGTTTATGTTTCCAGCAGCAGGCCAACGCCGCGAGCAAAGTGATGCTCGCAAACATCGAAATCCATTTTCCAACCTCGAATGCTTGCGAGGCATACTCGACGCGCAGGCGGTGATGGCCGGCGGTGAGCGGAATCGCGCGTAAAACGTAATTCGCCGGCAGCAACTGGTAGTTTGATTGCACGCTTCCCGGCAGGGCGATCGCGCGCCATGAGGGCGTAAATGTGTCCGTGATCAGCAAGATCGATGGTTGGGCAATGTCTGCTTCAATCGTGAGCGCGTCTGTCGAACTCGCGACAATCCGGGCCGCGATCGCATTTTCGCCCGAAAACGGTTTCGGCTCCGGTTCAGATTCCAAGATCACCTCGCGAGTTGGATCGAAAGTCGCTGAACGCAAGGCATTGAAAATCGCATCCCGATCTGGCAGGACGCGATAATTGGAAACGAGTTGCAGATGCGGAAGCGGCGAAGCCGGCGCGGCAGCGGCCTGAAATTTGCCTTCGCGCAGCGCAAACACGTAACCCAAACGCAGCATGGCGTAGAGCGGATCGAAGTGCGTAAATTTAACGTATTGCGTCGCCTTGTTCGGATCGGCATCTTGCGTCCAGGCGATAAATTCGGCGTAGCGCCGCACCACGCTGGCGTCATAGCCCCACACATCGAGTGCGCCGAGTGACAGCGCGCTGTTGGGACTAAACAAATTGAGAATGCGGTAATCGCCGGGATGCTCGTCTAGAAACGATTTTTCCTCGGCCTTAACGACCGTCGCGCCGTCAAAAGTTGCAAGAGAAGAACGCGCGAACGCGAACATTTCGACCACGGCCAGCGCGATCATGCCGTAAAGAGCGCGCTGATCGCGCTTCAAGAAAATAAAGAGACCACCGAGCAGGACGCAAGTTCCGGCAGCGATAAAAACCGAGATGGCGGCTTGGTGTTGCGATTGGGCGATGAACTCCGCGCTCGTGTAAAATCGCGGCGGCAAATAAGTCTCGCCGGAGGCCTGTGCCGCTTTCATCAACGCTGGCCAAAAGCTGGTTTTGATCGCCCATAGTCCGCCGACGCCTAGCAGAGCGGCGAATATGAAGACAACGATAACAAACTTCGGCTCGATTTTCTTTTGTTTGAATAAGCGATCGAGCCCTGTGGCCGCGAGGAGAACTAGAAATAAAGAAGCCGGAAAAACAAACTTGGAAACGCTGCGAAATTTATCGAAACCCGGCACGGAGGCGTAAAGGAATCCGAACAACGGCGTGTGCACACCGAGCGCAAAGAGCAACGATAGGAACAGCGCGCTCAACGGAACCCATTTTGTTTTGCCTTCGGAATAAACTGCGGCGTAAACCGCGAGCGCGATGCCGATCACGCCGATGAAGATCGACATTTCCCAGAAATAACAGCGTCCCCAGTAGTTCGAGATTTCGCCGAAGAAATTCGGCCCAATCAGGGTGAGAAAACTCTCGGGCGGAAAAGCAAACATCGCGGCAAACTCGAACGGCAGCGGGACGCCGCGGACCGTTTCATGCGTCGCTTGTACCGCCGGAAACAACTGCACGGCCGCGAGCAAAGCGCCGCCCGGATAAATGCACAGCAAACTCGCGGCGATTTGCCAATTCCAACGTTTGATGAGTTGGAGCGCGGAATAAACACCGGCGATGATGCCGGTGTAAAAAAGGTATTGCGGAAATCCGGCCAATGCTTGCATCGCGACCGCAAACATTCCGACTAAACACCACCGGAACCTTCGCGCGTTAAAAATCGAATCAATCGCGCAGAAAATCAGCGGCGACCAGGTCATGGTGTTGAGATGCGGCAAATGGCCGGCGAAAATATGCGGAAAAAACGCGCCGCTAAACATGATCAGCGCTCCGGCGAAAAAACTCGGCGCCGCCCGCAGGCCTCGCTGTTTCATCCAGAAAAACATAAATGCGCCCATGAGAAAGACATGGAGCGCGATGCTCCAATTGACCGCAATTGGGAGCGGCAAACTAAGAAAGATCCAATTTGGCGGATAGAGCAATGCGCTCTGGATCGAGCCAAAATATGGTGCGCCGCCGTAGATGTGCGGATTCCATAGCGCCAGATTGCCCCTGGCCAACTCGCGGAATCCGAAGGCGCGCCAGGAAAGAAATTGGAGAGACAAATCGGTCGCCTCGCTTCCGAGCACGCGTGTACCGCCGGCCAAGAGCACGTCGCCAAACATGGCGAACGTCAGGGCGAGCAAAGCGCCAAGTGAAAGGAGCGGCGAGCGATGATTTTCCATCAGGGAAGAACCCGAGAATCGCGACCAAAACTGACAAAAGCAACGCGAGACAATTTCGCCGAATGATAACGTGCAACGAATGGCCGAGTCATATAAAATGCGGCGCGATGGTTTCGTTGAATCGAGATGCGTTGACCGAAAGAGTGCTGGCGGGCGAACGCATTTCGGCCGCTGACGCGCTGGAACTTTATCGCTGGCCTTTGGAAGAGCTGGGAGTGCTGGCCAATGCGCGTCGCGACCTGACAAAAGCAAAAAGCTACGGTGGTCGTGGCCGCGAGATTGTGACCTACATTGTCGATCGCAACATCAATTACACCAATGTTTGCAATGTTTATTGCAAGTTCTGTGCGTTTTACCGGACGGAGAAGGATGAAGATCATTACGTCCTCTCCTTCGAACAGATCGACCAAAAACTGGACGAACTTTCTGCCGTCGGCGGCGTTCAAATTCTGATGCAGGGCGGGCATCACCCGAAATTGGCATTCAAGTGGTATGTCGATCTTTTGCGGCACATCAGGGAAAAATATCCGCACATCAACATTCATGGATTCAGCCCGCCGGAGTTTCAACATTTCGCGGAGACGTTCCGGATGCCGTTGCGGGAAGTGATTTCTGAATTTAAGAACGCGGGCCTGGGCTCAATCCCTGGCGGCGGCGGCGAAATTCTGGTCGACCGCGTGCGAAAGAGAATTTCGCCGTTGAAAATCAAGAGCGACGAATGGCTCCAAGTAATGCAAGTGGCGCATGAGCTCGGGTTGAAATCAAGCGCGACGATGATGTTCGGCCATGTGGAGACGATTGAAGATCGAGTCGAGCATTTGGAGCGCATTCGAGTGCAGCAGGACAAAAGTGGCGGCTTCACCGCGTTCATTTGCTGGACGTTTCAACCGCAACACACCGTGCTCAAGATCGACAGTGCCGCCAGCGTGGCCGAATATTTGCGGACGCAGGCGCTAGCCCGGATTTTTCTGGATAACGTCGAGAACATCCAGAGCTCGTGGGTCACGCAGGGGCCGGACATCGGCCAAGTCGCGTTAAAGTACGGCGCGAACGATTTCGGTTCGGTGATGATGGAGGAAAATGTCGTCAGCAGCGCCGGGACAACATTTCGACTAAACGCGGCGCAAATCGAGTCACTCATTCGTGATGCCGGCTATGAACCACGCCGCCGAAACAACTGGTACGAGCTTTTGAACTAAATACCGCAGCGCGTTGTCTATGGACAAGCCGCCCGCACCTAAAAAATCCCGTCTTGACGTTCGACCTCTTCTTCTCTAATACGCGCCTGTCCCGCGTTGGCTCACCACGCGGGACTGCGCTTCTCAATTCATGAAACAAACTTCCCGATTGCTCCGACGCCCGGCTTCGATGGCGCTGGTTTGCATTTGCCTGGTGCTTGGAGTGGCATCCGTTCGAGGGCAAGGCAGCACACCGATCGTCCGCTCAATCGATGTGCAATACACCGGACCGGCAACGGTAAGCAAAGAGCGGATCATGGCGCAATTGCGAACCGCCGTCGGCCAGCCCTATTCCGAGCAAATCGTCGAGCAGGACATTCAGAGTCTCTATAAGACGGGCTCCATCCTCAACGTGCGTATTTTCGCTCAGCCGGAAGGTGATGGCGTTAAGGTGATAGTGGCCCTCCAGACACGTTTCGTTGTGCGCGAGATCGAGATTGATGGCGCGGAGCGAATCAACCCGAAAAAGATTCGCAAGGACATAACGTTGAAAATCAATCAACCCGTCAATGAAGAAGAGATGGAGAAAGCGCGCCAAAAAATCATCGAGCGCTATCAGATAAAAGGGTTCACTGACATTGACGTGAAGTATCGGGTCGATCCGATCGACGAGAAGAGGGGAACTGCCCGGGTCGTTTACACAATTAACGAAGGAGTAAAGGGGGCGGTGCGCCGAATCCATTTCGAGGGAAACGAGCACTTCAGCGAAAACGTTCTGCGCAAGCAGATGAAAACGAAAGGCAAGACGCTTATTTCGTTCTTCGACAAATCCGGTCGACTGGACGAGCCGCAGTTACAACAAGACCTCGATAGCGTTAAGGAATTCTACCAGAACCACGGTTACATCGACGTGGACGTGAAGGACGTCCGGAAAGAGCGGCCCGAGAACGGGCCGATGATCATTACGATCGTGGTAACCGAGGGGCCTCAGTATCACGTCGGTAAAATTACGGCCTCAGGCTACAAGAACACGACGGAGGAAAAGATCCGCGCTGTCCTCAAGATGAAGGAGGGCGCCGTCTATTCGCCAAAAGCTCTCCGTGAAGATGCGAAAGCGATCGCGGATGCCTACGGCACCGGCGGATATGTCGATCTTTCAATCGTACCGCAAGGTTCGCCGGCCGGTCCCGGACTGATCGATGTTCATTACCAAATCGAAGAGGGCAATCGCTTTTTTGTCCAACGGATCAACATCGTGGGCAACGTGCGGACCAAGGATAAGGTGATCCGCCGTGAAGTTTTGATCGCGCCGGGCGACGTCTTCAACACCGTGCGGGTGGAAAACAGTAAGAAACGCCTCGAAAACCTCGGCTACTTCGCCAAAGTCGAGACTTATCCGGAAGACACTGGTGTCGCCGGGCGCAAGGACCTGACCATTGAAGTGCAGGAGAAGCGGACCGGTTCGCTGAGTTTCGGCGGCGGATTCAGCACAGTCGACAAACTGGTCGGTTTCGCGGAACTGACGCAAGGTAATTTCGACTTGATGAACTGGCCCGGCTTCACTGGCGCGGGTCAGAAGTTCAGGCTGCGCGTGCAGGTCGGTACGGCACGCAAGGACGTTATTCTTGCACTGACCGAACCGTGGCTTTTTGATCGCCGGTTATCGCTCGGCGGACAGGCGTTTTATAGCGAGGCCGATTACCTGAGTTCGATCTACAACCAGCGCGAATACGGCTTTGCAGTGGAGCTGCGCAAGCCGCTGGCTGCGTTTATGTATGCGACACTGGGATATCGCCTGGACAATATGGAAATTTACGATGTATCCCCAGCAGCCTCGGCATTGATCAAAGCTGAAGAAGGAGCGCGTCTGAAGAGTGAAATCCTGACCAGTCTCGTTCTCGATCGTCGCGACAGTCCGATCCTAACACGCCATGGGCAGCGGATCAGCGTGGCGCCCTACGTTGCCGGTGGTTTTCTCGGCGGCGATACTCAAATCTATGGATTCAACGTCGAGGCATCGCAGTATTTCCATCTCTGGTGGGACAATATCCTGCTCTTTAATGCTGAGTCCGGCGTCGTCAATACGTGGGGCAGCGGCGATCATGTCCCAATTTTTGACCGGCTTTTTCTCGGAGGCTCAAACAATCTGCGCGGATTTAATTTCCGCGATGTCGGTCCGAAAGATCAATTTGGCGAGCCATTAGGTGGCAAGACAATGGCACGTGGGACGATTGAATATACTTTTCCGATTGTGTCGAAAGCGCGTGGCGCGATCTTTTACGACACTGGTTTTGTCCACGCCGACGCATATGATTTCAGCGGAGATCACATCGCCTCCGACATTGGAGTCGGGCTTCGACTTGATCTGCCGATTGGCCCGATGCGCATCGATTACGGCATTCCAATTCGACGCGATGGAAACAGCGGCGAGGGAAAATTCAATTTCAATGTCGGTTATCAATTTTGAACGAATGCTGTCGATTACGGTCTAATGCGTCTTCAACCACCGATAACTCTGCCTTATGAAAAAACTTCTCTCGATAGCTCTGGCTTCTACGCTCGCATTTCCAGTCGCGGCGTTTGCCCAGGGCGCACTTAAAGTTGGCACGATCGATATGCAACGCGCCTTCAAGGAATACACCAAGACCAAGGATGCGGAAGCGAAGATCAATGACGCCAAAAACGCGGCCAAGAAAGAATATGACGACCGGGCCGATGCCTACAAAAAAGCACTGGATGAGATCAACAACCTTAACAAACAACTCGACGCTCCTGCTTTAGCCGCCGACGCCAAAACCCAAAAGGCGAAGGAACGCGATGACAAGATTGCGAACATTAAGAACATGGAGCGGGAGATCACCGAGTTTCGTCAAACCCGCGAGCGGCAGTTGCAGGAGCAGGCGTTGCGCATGCGCGAGGGGATCGTCAAAGAGATCACCGACGTGGTGATGGACAAAGTAAAGACCAACAATATGGACCTGGTGTTTGACAAATCCGGCATGAGCCTGAATGGCGTCCCGGTCTTAATGTATTCACGCGATAACACCGATTTTACTGCCGACATCATCACCGTTCTCAACAAACCGGGCCGGGCCACCGCCAGCTCGGGCTCAGCCGAGAAACCGGCGACAAACGCTTCCCCCAGCCCGGCGAAGGCTTCGAGACCTTAATCGTTTGCTTCCGACAAATTAGAACACACACGCGAGTCAATCTCGCGTGTGTTTTTTTTCCCCAAGGGTGAAGACTGACGCCCGCTTGCCGACTGGACTACGCCGGTTCTGCGGCATGATCGAGCGCGCGGTCGAATCGCCTAATCGGGCGACGGGGATCGGCCTCCTTTTTTTCCTCGCTTCGTCCTTGACCGCAGTCGCGGCAAACTGGCAGTCCACAGTCAGCAACGATCCACCCGGCCCTTTCCCGGAGCTCCGGCCGCTCCGCGCCACTTATCACTTTGGCTGGGCTGGAGTTACGGCCGCGACCGGAGAAGTTCATTTTACAAAACCCTCCGAGGATCGCTTTCAATTCGAAGGCGTCGGGCGAACGACGGGCTTCGTTCGGATCTTGTGGAAACTGGACGCGAACTATCGCGCGTTCGCCCATGCTGACACGCTCCGCCCAATCGAAAGCAGTCAAACGGAGGCTTATCGATCCAAAAAATTTACGACCCATCTGATCTTCACGAGCGATGGCGTCAAGCGAACAAGGACCGAAGATCAGGTCAAGCCGAGCCCCGCGAAAACGCGCGAATTCACCTTTCCGAATCTGTTCGATCTGGATTCGGCGATGCTTTATCTGCGCAGCCAGCCGCTCCGCGACAGCAGCGTCTACCGGGTGGTCGTTTATCCCGCCACTTCCGCCTATCTTGCTACTGTAACAGTGATCGGCCGCGAAAAGATCTCGGTGCGGGCGGGCACCTACAGCGCGATCAAAATCGATTTGCGGCTGAGCAAGGTCGGAAAGAGCTTCGAACTGGAACCACACCGCAAATTCCGTCGCGCCACCATCTGGGTCTCCGATGACGCGGATCGCGTCCTCCTGCGCGCTGAAGCGCAGATCTTCATCGGCACAGTTTTCGCCGAATTACAATCGCTCCGATTCGACAACGCAAAACCTTAGCCATCATTTTACGGTCGAAAATCGACACCTAGGGCCGAATCCATTCGCCCCGCACGGGCGGTTGGCGCCAGACGCGCCGCCGCGGCTTGTAAACCGGTGTCTTTGCCCCCGGTAACAACTCGAGCGCAGCGAGCGTTTCCAGATCGAGCTGCCCTGTGACCGGCAGTCCGACGCGCGATTGATAAGCGCGCAACGAAAATTCGAGCGTGGAGTTATAAACGCCATCGATATCGCCGCGGTAAAACCCATGACGCAAAAGAGCCATTTGCGCGGAAACTACGACGTCGCGTTGAACCTGAGGCGGGGAACTCTCGTAAGGTGTGCCGACAAACGATCCACTTCCTGACGGCAGAGCAGTTCCCGGATTTGCCGAATACCCGCCTGCAGCGGGTCGATCTTGCGGAGGCGAAACCGACTGGGCCGGCCCCGGTGTATTGCCTGCAGTTTCCCGCGAGGATTCCTCTTGTGGATTAGACTTATCCGCATTTGGAGACGGGGTATTCGTCACGGCCGGGTGTGTGGAAGCGGACGGAGCGCTGCGAAGCGAGCGGAGAGTTTCGTCATTGAGCTCGCCGGTAATCGGGAAACCATTGCGAATTTGATAGCGCCGTATCGCGGCAGTCGTATCTGCGTTTTTCTCGCCGGTGACCTCGCCGTAATAAAATCCCTGGTCCTTTAACACCTGTTGTGCATTCGCGACAGTTTGATCGGCATGAACCGACGCTACCCAGGCGATCAAAAATAGAAGGGCGATTTCAGTTTTCATGCTGGTCCTGGGATTTGACGCTTGGATTTGGCGATTATTCGCCTCCCCTCCCCTTCGGCGCGCTGACAGCAAGCGTTGACTGACGAACCTTGACGAGATCGCGATAACGAATGACGCCTTCGCTAATGGCCGCAGCAATTTGCTCGCGATAATCAGCGCTGCCCAGTTTCGCCATGTCTTCTTTGTTTGTCAGAAATCCTCCTTCGACCAGAACTGCCGGGTGCCGCACGTTAGCGATCACAAAAAATTGACGGGATTTCGTTCCCCTATTTGCTGCTTGGGTTCGCGCGACCAACGCTTCTTGAATGAATCCTGCCAGACTTTGACTTTCCGGGTCCGGCGCTTGCGCGGCCGCGCGCTGCAAAAACGGAAGCCACGAGACGATCGGCATCCCTGGCTGGACTTGGCGTTCGGCATAATAAGTCTCGATCCCGCTTGAGACCGGCCTGTTGTCCTCGTTAAAGTGGATGCTGATAAGAATGCATGCCGGAACGCGATTAGTAAGCGCCGCGCGCTCCGCCAGGGAAACATATCCATCGCCCACACGCGTCATCACTGTCGCGAGCCCCTCCGATTGCAACAATCGATCGACCCGTTGGGCGACGTCGAGCGTGAGATCCTTTTCCAGCATACCTCCGCACATCGCACCTGAATCCTGACCACCATGGCCAGGATCGAGAACCACTACAGTGAAAGGCTCATGTCGCGCCGGTTGCGCGGAAGTCGCTGCTTCTGGTTTGGAGATCCATTGCATCCACGCGAACGACGAAATCATGAGCAGCAGCCCAAACCAGGCCGCGGTGTTGCGCATCGCTCGCCGAATTCGCCGTCGTCGTCCCAACATCGCTTTCCCTTTTTAATCGCCGGTTAAAACTCGTGCTTCCTTGTCCGGTATTGGTCGAAAACGAATTGCTGCACTGGCATCGCGCTCAAGAATTGCCGCTTCAATCCCGGTGGCGGCGAGTTGTTCTTGTCGATATTTCGTGACTGTTGCGCGCTCCGGAAGGTCCTTCGCGTCGTCTTTTTGTAAGGCGAGGTGACCGATACTCCACGCGTCGAGGGCGGTTTTGAACGCCTCTTCGAATGTGGCCCCGGGCGCGTGCTCGGTTTTGAGAAAAGATTCCATCAGCTCTGTCGATTGCCGTGTTCCACTGAGAACGGCAAAATTCTGCCGCACCTGCGCGAAGGTTGCGCCGTTCGTTGCGATCCCTCCATCGTACTCCACTCGCAGGAACAAATCGTCCTCCGGGTGCGCGCCGACCTCGGCAAAAAGTAAACGGGCCAGAAAAGGCGCGCCATAAACTTGCTCGAACGCACTCTTCATCACCGGGCTGAGTGAATAATGCGCCAACCGGCGCAATGAGACATCCGCCGCCGACCGCGTGAATCCTTCCGTGCTGGCCAGCTCGATTGCGCCCATCCGCAGTCGCTCAATATCTCCCGGATGACCGATCGCGCCCATGGCGATGCGATCGTAAATCTCAAAAATCTTCTGTCGGGCCTGGCCGAGAGTGAGAAACAAAATGCCGCCGCGATAACCCACCGCCGCAATCGGACTGCCCGCCGCTAATTGCGTCTCGATGTACTCGCGCCGATTCGCGATCGCCTCCACCCATCGATACGGTTCTTCGATCATGCGACAGACTTTTTGAAAACCGCTGCAATCTTTTCTTCCGGCAAGGTCGTGATCCCATCACGTGAAACAATTTTAATGATCGGGAAAATCTTTCCCGTCCGGTCCACGCCGCCCGTCGCCGTATCCGATTCGGCTGCCGTGTCCAAGGCGCGCAACGTGATCGCGACCGCTTCATTTTCGTCCAGCTCTTTCAGCGATTTTTCGCCCCAATGATTTGCGTAATAGAGAATGCCGCGCACTGCCGGCGAGCCGGAGCCGGTCGCGGCATAATCCGTCGCTTCAAATTGAGCGCCCATTGCATCGTAAAAATAAAGTCGCGCCTCGGGGCTTGAGTTGGAGTCGTAGGTCGCAAAAATCGGGACGACCATGCCCACGCCTTGCATGACAAATCCAAAATTGTCGCGCAATAATTTCGAAAGGGCGCGCACCTTTCCATCGACACTCATCTCCTGCAGTTGCGTTCGCCGAAAATATTGAAACGAATGTTCGAGCACGCGCGCCATTTCCCATGCCGTCGCCGGAACGCCCGCGATCGCCATGATCGAATTTCGATCTACCTCCAGGACTTTGTCTGCCCGATCGTAAACTACGACGTTGCCGGCGGTCGCGCGCCGGTCCCCCGCGACCAGCACGCCACCGGAAAACTTGAACGCCAGGATGGTGGTCGCTTCGGTCGGCGCCCAGGATGGCTCCCGCGACCTCGGTCCTCGGCCGGCTCGATCGATAGTCGCTGCCGCGCTGAGGAGATCTTTGCGCCGCAACAACGCCGGGAAATCCTCGCTCGCGCCAGAAAAGTTCTGGCCAAACGCCGCAGGGAACTTGTCCATTATTCGCCTGTGCGCTGGCGGTAGCGCTTGGACTGATTGGGGTCGACCTTGCGCATTTTTTTCAAGAGATCTTTTGTGTCCGGCCTGGAAACGTCCGGTGAGCGCGGCCCACCCCCATCGCCTTGTTTTGGACCCCACGGAACCGGATCAACTGGCTTTTGGATGCGCTCAGGCATGAAAAAAAATCTAAGAAGAAACGCCGGAAAGGCAAGCTGCCTCACTGTAAATGCTTCGCTCTGCGAGACGCGGCGTTGACGGTTTACCCAAATGCCGCGCCTCCAGAGAAAAGACGGCAACAGCGGCATGCTTGCCATGCAAAGCCGCTAGTGCCAAAGTTTGGAGCGAATGAACCTGCCAGCAATGTCTCTGACTGCGCTACTGGCGACCCTGTGGCTCCTTCCGCTCGGTTCGGCCCAGACCTTTACACCGGCAGCGGCCCAACCTAGCGATGCCGCGCAACTCGAAGCGCTCGCAAAAAAAATCGATGCGCAGAACGCCAAGATCGACACCCTTTCTCAACAAATCCTTAAATTAGAACAGGAGATTTCAAGCAAGCGCCCCGGCATAATGATTGGAGAAAATACTCCGCCGCCGGTGGCATCCCCGGTTCAGGCCGATTCTGCCGCACGTCCAGCGAACGGCGACACCCATACCGTCGCGCGCGGCGAGACCCTCACTTCCATTGCCAAATTGTACAAAGTGGGCGTGGAAGAACTGCAAAAATTTAATCACATCGAAGACGGGCGTCGATTGCAGGCCGGACAAACAATTATGATTCCGCCTTCGCCGGCGATGACAACGACGCCGAGCGCCTCTCCAGCGTCATCGCCAAGTAAATAACGAAACAGCGATCGAAGTAGAGCTGATTGTTGCGAAACATAAAGACGGCTTCGCTCGCGAGCGGCTCGGCCACCCGTCCTCTACTCAGCCGACGAAATATTTATCGTCATCCAGCGGCTAAATTTCCCCTTCGATTTCCGTCGGCTCGACAGAGTCTCGCCCGACCAGTGCCCCTTCCAATTCGGGGCCGACCCTGAGCGCTTCCGGCCGGGTTTCAAGTAAACTTTGTTCGCATAACCGCGCATATTTCCCCCCAAGCGCAAGCAATTCGTCGTGCCGTCCGCGTTCGATGATCCGGCCATGGTCCAACACAAGAATCTCATCCGCGTGCACAATCGTCGAAAGCCGATGGGCAATCACAATCGACGTCCGGTTCGCCATCAAATGTTCGAGCGCCTCCTGAATGAGACGCTCGGTCGCCGTGTCTACGCTCGCGGTCGCTTCATCCAGGATCAAAATCGGCGGATCTTTCAAGAGCGCCCGGGCAATCGACAGCCGCTGTTTTTCACCGACGCTCAATTTCACTCCGCGCTCGCCGACGATGCTTTCCAAACCGTTCGGCAACCTCTCGATAAAGCTGCGCGCATTCGCCGCGTCCGCTGCGCGCCACAATTCCACGTCCGTTGCGGCCGGTTTTCCCATCAGCAGGTTCTCGCGAATCGATCCGTTGAATAAAAAACTTTCCTGCGTCACCACTCCGACAGCTTCGCGCAAAGGGCGCAGACCGTACTCGCGAATCGATCTTTCATCGACGTAAATTTCGCCGCTGGTGAACTCATAAAAGCGGACGAGCAGATTCACTAGAGTTGACTTGCCGGCGCCGGTCGCCCCCACCAGCGCGATGGTGGCGCCAGGGGGAGCATGGAACGAAACGTGAATGAGCGCGGGAAGCCCCTCCGCGTAGCTGAAACTCACATCTTGGTAGCGAATGTCGCCCGCGATTCGCGCGGAACTCTTCTCTTCAATCCAATCCGGCTCGGTCGGTTCATCGAGGATTTCAAAGACCCGCTCACCGGCCGCGCGTCCCGCTTGCACCAGCTGATTGAGCTGATGCAACCGGCTTACGGGATCGTACAAAAATGCCGTTAGCATTAAAAAGGCGACCAAATCGCCGATCTGCATCGCACCGGTCAGGACAGCGCGACTTCCCGAGGCCAGGATAATGATCGCGCCGAACGCTTCGAACATCGACATCGATGGGCTGTAAATTGCCCACACTCGCATCACCACCAGGGTGGCGTGGCGCAATTGATTGCTTACCCGATTGAAACGCGCGTGCTCTTCCTTTTCGCGCACGAAACTCTTGATCTGGCGAATTCCGGAGAGGTTATCGTGCAAAAGCGCGTTCATCGCCGAGGCCGCGCGGCGTTGCAAACGATAACGCCGGTGCGCGGTAAGGGTGTAGGCCAGTGCGCCGGCGATCAGAAATGGAAATGGAAGGAGCGCGAGCAGGGCCAGCCCGGCGTTGAAGTAAAACATGACGCCGAGGACGATGAGCACCTGCAAGATTGCCACCACGCCTTGCTCGATCCCGTCGATCAACACCCGCTCGACTGAGTTCACATCTTCGATCACGCGCGTCATCAGATCGCCGGTGGCGCGATTGTCGAACCAGCGCAACGGCAGCAGTTGAATGTGCGAATACAAATCGCTGCGAAGATCGAAAATGACTTTTTGCTCGAAGGTATTGTTCAACACGATCCGCAGCGCGTTGAAAGCGTGTTGGACAAAGAAAGCAATCATCGCGACCAAAATGAGCGGCAGCAATTTCTCCGGCTGATGCAAGCGCACGACTTCGTCGATGATTCGTTTCGTCACTGCCGGAAAAACGATCACCATTAACGTGCCGATGATCGCGCAGCCCAACGTCCCAGCGGCAAGCGCCGGGTAGCGCTTCAGATACGCAAAAACGCGCCAGACCGTTTTCATGTGACACAGGCATCTTGCCTGTGAACTCACAATTCCACAGCCTGGAAGGCTATGCCACTACCCTTCAGATGTGATCGCCGGAATGTTTATGTCGATCTTTGAAGGTGAGTTCGGCGATGCCGGATTTGTCCAGCTCGCCCAGGCCTTCCGCAATCATGCGGTCATATTGCTCTTTTGTCGCGCGCGAGAGCGGCAGATCGAGACCAGCGCTGCGGGCGAGCTCGAGCGCGATCCCGCTATCTTTCGCGGCATGGGCCGCCGAGAAGAAACAGCTGTGCTCGCGATTTTGCATGTCTTCACCGTCGGTTTCGAGAACGCGCGAGTTCGCTCCAGTTTGCGAGAACACTTCGCGCAGCAGTCCCAGATCGAGACCGAGCGCGGCGCCGAGTCCAAGCCCTTCGGCCAGGCCGGCCGTGTTGATGTTCATCACCATGTTGACCAGCGCTTTCACTTTCGCGGCCTCGCCAGCCTTGCCGATGAAGCGCACAATCGACCCAAGCTCTTTTAAAATTGGCTTCGCTTTTCGAAATGCATCTTCGCTACCGCCACACATCAAATAGAGCGAACCTTCCCGCGCCTGGGTAATGCTCGAGGCCATGCACGCTTCCACCGTTTGCGCGCCCGCTTTTTCGGCAAGCCTCTCAACCTCGACATGGACTTGCGGCGAAATTGTCGCGCAGTTGATGAAAAGTCTGCCGCGGGCATTGACCAGCAAATTATCACCGGTGGCAGAGAAGATCTCACGCATCGCGTTGTCATCGGAGACAACGGTGATAATCACATCGGATTCCGCCGTGACTTCCGACAAATCCTGACAAGCGGCACAGCTGAGCTCTTGCGCAAGCGATGTCGCGACCGCGCGATTCGTGTCGTAAACCGCGATGACATGAAAACCGCGGTCCTTTAAGCGCCGAGCCATGTTCGCGCCCATGCGACCGACTCCGACGAAACCGACGTTCATGTTTACGATTTCAGGTTGCAGATTTTGATTTTAGATTTGCCCGGCAAAGAATGGGTTGTGCGCTTTCTCTTCTGCGACCGTGGTCATCGGGCCGTGACCGGGACAAATAATCGTTTCATCGGGTAGCGTTAAGATCTTGTCGAGATTATTTCGCAAGGCGTCCTCGTAGGAAACATTGCCGCCGCCCATCGATCCGGCAAAAAGCGAATCGCCCACGATCGCGACCGGTCGCGCGAGCCCGGTGACCACGTAGCTCATTCCGCCGCGGGAGTGGCCCCAGGTTAGCCGCGTGTCGATGTCGAGATTGCCAAGCCGAAAACGCCTGCCTTCCTCGATCGGTTCCGCGCCGGGAACTGATTCGCGCGCCGG
>Ga0137365_10000849_pt1 | contig 22364 bp, 21 predicted proteins | sample SagtaG_9_FD_104799 | JGI IMG/M metagenome (GOLD analysis project Ga0137365, IMG submission 104799) | Vadose zone soil microbial communities from Sagehorn Ranch, Mendocino, California, USA - Sage1_L_40_16 metaG | ecosystem: Environmental > Terrestrial > Soil > Vadose zone | place: USA...
CGGCCCCGGGCGGCCCAAAGGCCGCCCCGGACGCCACGCCAAACGCCACCCAGTGATCAAAAAAGCCGCCTAACCACCAGCCAGGGTTAAAACGCGAGCCCTGAAAAGTCTCCACGATCATGGCCTGTAGGCGCTCCCAGCCATGATCGTGGCGGGTGCCCGCCCCCAGCGGGCCCGGTGAGCCCGCTCAGCCGATGATGGGCAGCCGGGGATCGGGATGCGGACCTTGCGGCCGCCTGCCAGCCGCGGCCCGGATCCACTCGAGATCATCGGCCAGATCCGCGGGCCGGCCAGGAACCGTCCGGCGGGCCAGGAGGTCGTCAAGGATCGACGCGCAGGTCGCGATGCCGTCGGCCGTGGCGACCGGCTTGCGGCCCAGCGGATCGGTGAGATCCAGGCCGTGGACAACCGCCTCGACCACACGGCTCGGGACGAACTCGCCAAGTTCCATCAGCGCGAAGTAGCCGGGCCCGATCAGCGAAGGCGGATTCGCCCTCGCCTCAGCGATGGTCTTGGTGAACGTCTCTTCGAGCACTCCGGGCATGTCGCGCGGCGTCTTCCCCTCCACCATCTTGTAGGCGTAGTCGTAGACAACCGGTGCGACCTCGGAGCGGGGGGAGTCGAAAAAGCTGACCCTGTCCCTGCCCACCTGGCCGTCCTGCGGGTCGGCGATCAGCATGCGGGTGAGCCCGATCGAGATATCGAAGTGACCGGCAAGCTCGAACAGGGACCAGTGCGGCTGCTCCGGATCGAACGGCACGAGACTTGTCCGCAGCGCCCAGTCCTGATCGGAAAGGCGCCCGAAAATCCCCAGAATTCCCTGCAGTTCCCGCTCAAGCACATCAACGGACTTTTTGTACGAATCCATCGCTCCGCTCCCCTTTGATCCGGTGCCGTGCGCGGTATGTGACCACGTCCGCCGGACGAGTGTCAAGGCCAGGCGCCCGCGGCACCGGCGAGGCTCGTTACCGGCCGCGCGACGTACTACCGTTCGCTCATAACAGCCGGTCGGCACGTGTCGGCCGCGTTCACCCGCAGAGGCCCCCATGGAAGTGCCACTTACGCCCCTGGAGTTCGCCCGCCGCACCCGCCATCTGCATGGGCACAGGGACGCGGTCATCGACGGTGACCTGCGGCTCAGCTACGAACAGTTCTTCGACCGCTGTGACCGGTGGGCGTCCGCGTTGCGCCGCATGGGGGTGGCGCGGGGCGACCGGGTGGTCACCATCGCCCCGAACACCCATGCGCAGCTTGAGGCGTTCTACGCGGTGCCGCAGATCGGCGCGGTGCTGGTGCCGATCAACTGCCGACTCACCGCCGACGACTTCGCCTACATCGTGAACCATTCGGGGGCGACCGTGGTCTGCGCTCACAGCGACTACCTGGACGCGGTGGACGGGGCCCGTGACCAGATGCCGGAGGTTCGCCACTACGTAGCGTTCGAGGGTGCGCGGGACGGCTGGGCCGACTATGAGGCGGCCGTTGCCGCGGCGTCTCCGGATTCGGAACGACCGGAGATCAGCGAGCGGGACCTGCTCACGATCAACTACACCAGCGGGACAACGGCACGCCCGAAGGGCGTCATGATCACCCACCGCAACGCGGCGATCAACTCGATCGGCACCCTGCTGCATCTGCCGATCGGTGTGGGCGAACGATACCTGTGGACGCTGCCGATGTTCCACGCGAACGGCTGGACCTATACCTGGACGGTGACCGCCGCTGCGGGTGTTCACGTGTGCCTGCGAAAGGTGGAGCCCACAGCGGTGTTCCGTGCCATCCGTGAGGACGAGGTGAGCTGGCTGTGCGCCGCGCCCACGGTGCTGATTTCACTGGCGAACGCCTCTCCGCAGGTACGCGGGGAAGTACCCGCGGGCGTACATGCGGTGACCGCGGGAGCACCGCCCGCGGCGGCCACGATCGAGCTGCTGGAGGGCGAGTTCGGCTGGGACGTCACCCACGTCTACGGCCTCACGGAGACGGCGCCGTTCATCACCGTGTGCGCGCCGTTGCCCGAGCATGAGCAGCTCACGCCGGCCGGACGCGCGGTGGTGAAGGCACGGCAGGGCGTCGAGCTGCTCACGTCGGGCGAACTGCGGGTGGTTGACCGGGCCGGGGACGAGGTTCCCGCCGACGGGCAGACGCTGGGCGAGATCGTCGTGCGAGGCAACGCCGTCATGGCGGGCTACTACCGCGACGATGTGGCGACCCAGCGCGTCATGGGCGATGGCTGGTTCCACACGGGCGACGCGGCCGTGCTCCATCCCGACGGCTACGTGGAGATCCGCGACCGGATCAAGGATGTGATCATCAGCGGTGGTGAGAACATCTCGTCGGTGGAGGTGGAGGGAACGCTGATCCGCCATCCCGCGGTGGCCGAAGCGGCGATCGTCGGCTTCCCGCACGAGATGTGGGGCGAGGCGCCACACGCGTTTGTGGTGCTGCGTGACGATGCGCACACGAGCGAGCAGGAGCTGATCGCGTTCTGCCGCGACCGGCTTGCGCACTTCAAGGCCCCGCGCGGGGTGACGTTCGTGGACGAGTTGCCGAAGACGGCAACCGGCAAAATCCAGAAGTACGTCCTGCGCTCCGGCGCCGCGAACCTCGCCCGGCAGTGAGGCGCCCGTGCGAGCCATCGACTTTCATGTACACCTGCCCACCCCCGACTGGCTGGATGGCAGCATGGCGGGCTACGTCGAGGCGGCGGAGGCGTACTTCCGGTCGCCGGTGCAGCGAGAGTCCCTGGCCGAGCTGGCGGCCAGATACCGGCGGTTGCAGGCCAGGGCCGTCCTGCTCGCCTGGGACGCCGAGACGGCGACAGGGCGTCCGCGGGTACCCAACGAGACAATCGCCGCCGCCTGCCGAGACCATCCCGACGTCTTCATCGGTTTCGGCTGCGTCGACCCGCACAAGAAGGATGTTGCCGTCGCCGAGGTGGCGGAAATTGCCGAGCTCGGGTTGCGCGGCGTGAAGTTCCATCCTTCGCTGCAGGCGTTCGCCCCCGACGACGACTCCTACTGGCCGATCTTCGCTGCGTGCGAGCAACACGGCCTGCTCGCTTTGTTCCACACCGGAACCAGCGGAATCGGCGCTGGCCAGCCTGGCGGTCAGGGCATCAGGCTCGACTACGCCCGGCCGATCAGGCTCGACGCCGTCGCCGCCGCCCACCCGGGACTGACGATCGTTGCCGCGCATTTCGGCTGGCCGTGGCACATGGAGCTGATCGCCATGGTGCTGCACAAATCGAACGTCTACATCGACATCTCCGGCTGGTCGCCGCGCCGCATCCCGGCGGAGCTGATCAGCGAGCTGCGGGGACGTTTGTCCGGGCGGTTCGTATGGGGCAGCGACTTCCCCTTCCTGAACCCGGAACGATGCCTCACTGAGCTCGAGGACCTCGGCCTGCCAGCAGATGTGCTGAACCACGTACTGCACGTGAACGCCGCCCGGATTCTCGGGATGGCCTGACCCGGCTGGTCACGACGGCCGGTAATTACTACTATATCGATCAATTTAGTTATCTAGATGAGGTGGCCTCGGGTGCGCTCAGGGATCGGGTTGGCTGTGTCGAGTGAGGGGCGTGGCCGCGCCAGCCGTGCCGGGATGCCGCGGTTGACAGAGATCACAGCCGGGGCCGAGACTCGCACCATGGCACCGGTTGCGCCGATGCTGGTCGCACGTCTATACGTGGATCTGCGCCGGGTCGGCAGCGCGATCTGTATTCCCCTCTGAACCGCCATCCAGCCCACATCTGCCCGGTTGCGCTGCCGGCCGAATGCGAAGGACACCTCCGATGGCCCTATGGAAGCCAGACCCGACCTTTTACCCCTCGCCGCGCGATGCCGCCGCCGCGCCGCCAGAGAAACTCGCGTACGTCGCGGCCTTCTCCCGGCCCGCCGACACGCCCGACGCGATCGCCGTCGTGGACGTCGATCCCGAGTCCGCGCGCTATGGCTCGGTCGTCGGGTTCACCGAACTTCCCTATACCGGCGATGAGCTGCACCACTACGGCTGGAACGCGTGCTCGAGCGCGCTTTGCCCCTATGCGCCGCACCCGCATGTCGAGCGGCGCTACCTGATCGTGCCTGGGATCCGCTCGTCTCGGGTCTACATCCTCGATACAAAGGACGACCCGACCGCTCCCAAGGTGGTCAAGGTGCTGCAGCCTGAGGAGCTGGCCAAGCACGCCGGGTACTCGCGCCCGCACACGCTGCACTGCGGTCCGGAGGGGCTCTACCTCACCTGTCTTGGCGGCGCGGACGGCGAGGACGGCCCGGGCGGAGTCGCGCTGCTCGATCACAACTCGTTCGAGGTGCTCGGCCGGTGGGAGGTCGACCGCGGTGACCAGTACTTCGCCTACGACCTGTGGTGGCATATCGCCCACGACGTCGCCGTCACGTCGGAGTGGGCAACGCCGTCCATGATCGAGGACGGGATCGTCCCCGACCTGCTGCTCGGCCGCAAATACGGCCACCGCCTGCACTTCTGGGACCTGCGCAGGCGCAAGCACGTGCAGACCATCGATCTCGGCGACGAGCATCAGATGGTCCTCGAACTGCGCCCCGCACACGACCCGACGAAGAAATACGGCTTTGTGGGCGTCGTGATCAGCGTCGAGGACCTGTCGGCCTCGATCTGGCTATGGCACGAGGACGCCGGCCGGTGGAACGCCGTCAAGGTCATCACGATCCCGGCGGAGCCGGCCGCCGCGGAGAACCTTCCGCCACTGCTGCAGGGCTTTGGCGCGGTGCCGCCGCTCGTTACCGATATCGATCTCTCGGTCGATGACCGGTACCTGTACGTGTCGTGCTGGGGAACCGGCGAGCTCAAGCAGTATGACGTCAGCGACCCGTTCCATCCACAGGAGACGGGCTCGGTGCGGATCGGCGGCATCGTGGCGCAGGCTGCCCACCCCGCCCAGCCGGGCACGCCGCTGCGCGGGGGGCCACAGATGGTCGAGATCAGCCGCGACGGCAAGCGCGTCTACGTCACGAACTCCCTGTACGGCGCCTGGGACGAGCAGTTCTACCCGGCCGGGGTCGGCGCCTGGCTGGCCAAGCTCGACGCCGACACCGATAAGGGCGGGCTCGCCTTCGACGAGCGGTTCTTCCCCCAAGGCGACGCGTTCCGCGGGCGCCGCGTGCACCAGGTCCGCCTGCAGGGCGGCGACGCATCAAGCGACTCCTACTGCTACCCGTGACCGGCGCGTCGGGGTGACCGCTACCCAATTGACGGCGCTGGCCCTGCTCGGCGTCTTCCACGGTGTCGACCCTGGTATGGGCTGGCTGTTCGCGGTGTCGTTCGGGCTGCAAGAGCGCAGCAGGCGCGCGCTCCTGCTTGCGCTGCCCTGCATCGCGATCGGCCACGAGGGTGCGATCGCCGTGATGGTGATCGTCCTGACCATCACAAGCTCGCTGCTGGCCTCCAAGATCGTGGTGCTGGCCGGTGGGGGGATCCTGCTCGCGTTCGGGCTGTGGCAGCTCATCACCTCACGGCACGTGCGCTGGGTGGGCATGCGGCTGTCTCGCTGGCAGCTCACCTGCTGGGCGTTCGTCATGTCGTCGGCGCACGGCGCCGGGCTGATGCTGCTGCCCGTCTTCGCGTTCCCGCTCGACGAGCACGTCAACGCTCTCGACCTGCACCGAGGGCTCCTGCATGTCGCGATAACGGGGACGATCGCCCTGGCCGTCCACGTCGGCGCGATGATCCTTACGTGCGGCGCGGTGGCGCTTCTCGTCTACGAGGTGCTCGGCCTCGGCGTGCTGCGCCGAGCGTGGTTCAACCTCGGCCGGGTTTGGGCGTTCGCACTGGTTGGCGCCGGTGTGGCGGTGCTCCTCAGTACGTGATAGCAAACCGCACGGCTCGTGTGCTGGCGACGAGAGGCTCGCGATGAGTGACAGTACCGACGACTCCTCCCGCCGGGTGCTTGCCGATCTCAGCTCAGCAGTCCCCTTCTGCGGCACCCTCGGGGTCGTGCTCGAGTCGGCGGCGCCCGCCGCCGTGGCCGGGAGCCTGGCCTGGGCTCCGCACCGCTGCACCGCAAGTGGCGTCATGCACGGCGGCGCCCTGATGGGGCTGGCCGACAACCTTGGCGGGATCTGCGCGTACCTGAACCTGCCGGATGGGGCGACAACGTCCACGATCGAGTCGAAGACGAACTTCTTCCGCGGTGTCCGATCCGGATCGGTCCGCGGCACCGCCCGGCCGCTGCACATCGGGCGATCAACCATCGTGGTGGAGACCGACCTGCGCGATGACGCGGATCGCCGGGTCGCGCTGGTCATCCAGACGCAGGCGATCCTCCGCCCGCAGCCGTCCTGACCGGCTGACACTGCCATGAGTGTCACCCGATGTTCTCGCGCCAGGTGCGGCCCGCAGGCGCATGGGCGCGCACGCCCGCCGGTCCGTGCTCGGCCGGTCATGGGAGGCGGTCTGCGGCGAACTCCTCTGCCACTATCGTGCGGCCGTCACGGGTGCAACCGAGCGACACGCCGCGTCGGTCGTCGCGTCCGCCGCATGACGGCCAGGAATGTCACTAGCGCCTGCTTGACTCGCGACCATGCACGAGACCCCCGATGACATCAGGAAACTGCAAGATCTGCTCGACCGCAGCTATGCGGCGGCGGGGACGCACCTGCGCAGCATCATCACGCCCGCTCGGCGGGTGGGGGCGGGCGACGTCGTCTCGCGCTTGGACGGCATGCGGCTGCTCGCACTGGCTACCGTGACCGCCGATGGGCGGCCGATTGTCGGGCCCGTCGACGGGATCTTCTACCGCGGGTCGTTTCACTTCGGGTCGTCCGCTGATTCGGTGCGCTTCCGTCACATCCGGGCCCGGCCGCACGTGAGTGCGACCCACCTGCCCGGCGAGGAGTTGGCGGTCACCGTGCACGGCCGGGCGATACTTGTCGATATCGGCACGGGCGCGGGCATGGACCTGCGCCAGACCCTGCTCGAGGTCTACGTCCCCATCTATGGCGACCAGTGGGAGACGTTCCTCGACTCCGGGCCTGTGTACGCACGTATAGAGGCTGATCGAATGTTCACGTTCCAGCTCGACCCGGCCGCGGCGGTTGATACGGCGGCCGAAGGCGGCTGACTTACCTGCGGTTCGCGCGGGCGCAGCGGCGCGGCCGGCCGCAGCGGGGCGCTGGCGCGGGCGTTGGTGCGGGCGTTGGCGCGGGCGTTGGAGCGCGCGGCTGGCGGCCGCGGGGCTTGGGCGATCATCGCTAACTGAGGCAGCCCGCGCAGTCGTTAGGTTTCCGGCGCTATCACGTTTTCGCGACAGATCGTCATGGCAGCAGGTGGTTCGTAGCTCAATGCCAGGCCGGGTGGCGCATAATGGAAATGATGAAGCGAGCCCGCGCCGCGAACCGGCGCTTTCTGCCAGGAAGTCCCTTCAACCACCCGCCCGCGGTCCAGGTCGTCGAGCAGTTCGCGGTGCAGGACCAGGTGACTCACGACCGCTACGGCCTCGGCCGGGTCATCGGTGTCGAGGACGGGCGTGCTGTGCTCGTCGACTTCGGCACGCGGCAGGAGCGGATCATCATGCCGTGCGCCAAGCTGACCAAGCTCTGACGCACCCGGATTCGGATCCGCCCGGATACCCTGCGGCCCCGTGACGCCGCCGCGAGGACGGCGGCGGCTGTCTCATGCTGGCTCCCACCGCCAGCCGTCGTTGTCCGCACAGACGATCGTTTCGCCGTCGGCGGTCCGTCCGTTCATACCGTGATCTGATTTGCCCTACCAACAGCCCTAAGGCCGGATGACAAGCACCCACGGCCGAATTAAGGGACATTTTCGTTCCGCCCCGATCGCCCTGTTGGCGACAATTTCAGGTCCCCGCATGTGGACGCGCCAAGGGGCCGGCGGATCAGAGCCCGTGAAGTTTGGGGGGCGCCCATCCCAGCGCGTTGCCGCCCGCGATGGCGGCGCCGCGTGCCCCGGCCATGTCTAGATCTGGTACCACGGCGAAAGTGACGAGAGGAAGCTGCTCGTCTCGCAGGTCGGTGTGCTCGCGGACCGTGGTGAGGAACCAGTCGCGGAAACTGGGCACCGCCTCGACCACGCCGCCACCGAGGAAGTACGCGTTCGGGTCGGTGAAGTTCGCCGCGATGGTGAAAAGCCTGCCGATCGCGATCGCTTGCTGGCGGAAGATCTCAAGGGCCATAGGATCCCCGGCGCAGGCGTAGTCCCGCACCAGCTTCGCCGCCTGGTGCACCGAACCCGCCGTGTGGAGCTCGTGACGGGGGAAGCGGCTGAGCCAGTAAGGCAACAGGTTCTTCTCGATGCCGCTCAGGGAGGCGACGCTCTCGCCGTCTCCGGGCAGCCCGCAGTTGCATTGGGGGGTCGGCTGCCCCTCGGCAAGCAGCCCATGCATCAGGATCTGGATGTGCCCGAGCTCGCCGGCCATCCCGGCAGCGCCGCGTACCACGCTTCCGCCTTCGATCACGCCACCGCCGAGCCCCGTTCCCACGATCAGCGAGACGGACGAGTGCTGCGCGGCGCTCGCCCCGAAGCAAACGTTATGGGCGTACAGCGACGCCGCATTCGCGTCATTGTTGTAGATCACCGGCAGACCGAGCCGGGCCTCGAGCGAGCTGCGGACGTCGAAGCCGCGCCAGGCAGGATCGACGAAATTTACCGCGCCTCGCGATGAGATAACCCCGTCGGCGCTGGCCGGGCCGGGCGTGTCCAAGCCCACCGCACGCACCGCTTCGCGCGAAATCCCAACCAGGTCGAGCACGTCCGCGAACGACGCCGCGAGCGCCTCGATGGCCACATCAGGGCCTTCAGCGACCCGGCTTGGCGTCTCAACCAGCCGATCCACCAGGAACTGCCCCGAGGAATCGAGCACGGTGGCATTGATGGCCGTCCCGCCATTGTCGAGGCCGACAACGACGTCCTTGCCCGCACCCGGCATCCGGCGCCTCCCTCGCATCGCCGAGCGTACAGCGTGTGAGCGGCTTTCCCGCGCGAATGCCGCGTTCTCGGCAGTTGCGGCTCAAATGGGCTGCGTGGGTGCCCGCTGTGTTAAACAGGCTATGCTCGGCCCGCTTCAGCTAGGGCGCGCCCTAACCGCGGGTTCGGTGAGCCGAAGCCTCCACCGCCGGGCGTTTCCAGGACCAGCGCGTCACCGGAACTGACCGGTGCAGAGTCGCACCCCCGCATGCTGGTGGTCGAGCCGTCCACGTGCTCGATCCAGTGCCGGCCCAGCGCACCAGGTTCTCCGCCGGCCATTCCGTATGCGGGTATCCGCCGGTGCCCGCTCAGCATGGTCACGGTCATTGGCTCGAGAAAGCGGATGCGGCGCCGACCGCCGTTGCCGCCAGCCCAGCGCCCGGCACCGCCGCTGCCGCGCCGAATCTCGTGACTCTCGACGCGCACCGGGTACCGCCATTCAAGCACTTCAGGGTCGGTGAGGCGCGAATTGGTCATGTGGGTCTGCACGACGTCGGTGCCGGCAAAGCCGTCTCCGGCGCCAGAACCGCTCGCGACCGTCTCGTAGTACTGGTGCCGGTCGTTACCGAAGGTGAGGTTGTTCATGGTGCCCGACCCCTCGGCCATGACACCCAACGCTGCGTACAAGGCTCCCGTGACGGCCTGGGAGGTCTCTACGTTGCCCGCGACGACGGCCGCTGGGTACTCGGGCGACAGCATGCTGCCGGAGGGAATGATCACGCGGAGTGGCTTCAGGCACCCGGAGTTCAGCGGGATCTCGTCGTCAACGAGAGTGCGGAAGACATACAGCACCGCCGCCATCGCAACCGATGACGGTGCGTTGAAATTGTTCGGCAGCTGTGGTGATGTTCCGGTGAAGTCAATCTCCGCGGTGCGCTTGAGCCGGTCCACGCGGATCGCCACCTTGATCACCGCGCCGTTGTCGAGTTCGTATGCGTACGAGCCGTCGTGGAGGACGGAGATGACCCGGCGAACCGACTCCTCGGCGTTGTCCTGCACGTGGGCCATATAGGCACGGATGACATCGAGGCCGAAGTGTTTGACCATGGCGTGCAGTTCCTGGACGCCCTTCTCGTTGGCGGCGATCTGAGCGCGTAGGTCCGCGATGTTATTGGCTGGGTTTCGTGAGGGGTACGGCGCGGCGCGAAGTAGCTCGAACATCTCCGACTCCCGCAGGGCGCCTTTCTCGACGAGAAGCCAGTTTCGGATAAGGACGCCCTCTTCCTCGATCCGGGCGCTGAATGCGGGCATCGAACCGGGCGTGACGCCGCCGATCTCGGCGTGGTGGCCGCGGGAGGCCACATAGAACAGGATCTCGGCGTCGTCCCCGAACACCGGCGTGATGACGGTGATGTCGGGCAGATGGGTGCCGCCGTGGTAGGGGTCATTGAGCACATAGACGTCACCTGGCTTCATCTCGCCGGTTCGGTCTGCGATCACCTCCTTGACGCTCTCGCCCATTGAGCCGAGGTGCACCGGGATATGCGGGGCGTTGACGATGAGGTTGCCCGCGGTGTCGAAGAGCGCACAGGAGAAGTCCAGGCGTTCCTTGACGTTGACCGAGTGCGCGGTGCTCTGCAGCCGGAAACCCATTTGCTCAGCGATCGACATGAACAGATTGTTGAAGATCTCTAGCATGACCGGGTCGGCCTCGGTGCCGATCAGACGCCGCTGTGGAGCCACCGTCACACGTTCCAGCATGAGGTGACCCAGGCCGTTGATGGTCGCCATCCAGCCGGGCTCAACGACGGTGGTCGCATTGGCTTCTGCGATGATCGCGGGGCCTGGCACGGCGTTGCCTGGACCCATCTCATCTCTGCGGTAGAGGTTCACCTCCGTCCAGGAACCCTCGAAGAAGGCGCGCGCCCGGTCCGGCCGCAACGGAAGCGGAGGAGCGGGCGGGCCGGTGGCCCGGCTCTCGGCACCGGAAAAACCGGAGGATCCGATGAGCTCGACCGACACCGCCTCCACGGTGATCGGCTTGTCCCGCATGAGAAAGGAGAAGCGCCGCTGATAGGTCTCCTCGAATGCCTTCGTCATTGCCCGCGGCGTACCCGCCCGGACGAGAAGCGCCGTATCGGTAGCGTCATAACGCAGGTGGGCCCGGTGCACCGAGCTGATCCGCTCCGCGGGGATGCCCTGGCTCGTCAACTCCGAACGCGCTTCCGCTTCCAGCCGATCGAGCGTTTTTTGCAGTTCCGGCCAGAGTTGGTCGCGGAGCGGCGCCTCGACGGCCGACTCCCGCATCGCGGTGATGTCGGCCAGTCCCATGCCGTACGCCGAAAGCACCCCGGCGTGCGGATGGATCAGAATCCGCGTTATGCCAAGAGCGTCGGCGACCGCGCAGGCGTGCTGGCCGCCGGCGCCCCCGAAGGTCGTGAGCACGTATTCGGTCACGTCGTAACCGCGCTGCACGGAGATTTTCTTGATCGCGTTCGTCATGTTCGCCACGGCGATCTCCAGGAACCCCGCGGCCACTTGCTCGGGGTTCCGGCCGTCACCGATCTCGGCCGCCAGGGCAGCGAAGTGATCCCGCACAACCTCGGCGTCCAGCGGCTGATCACCACGGTGGCCAAACACATGCGGAAAGTGAGGGGGTTGAATGCGGCCCAGCATCACGTTCGCGTCGGTGACTGTCAGCGGACCACCGCGACGGTAGGCTGCCGGTCCGGGATTCGCGCCCGCCGAGTCGGGGCCAACCCGGTATCGGCCGCCGTCGAAGTGCAAGATCGATCCGCCGCCGGCGGCGACGGTGTGGATACTCAGCATGGGCGCCCGCATGCGGATCCCGGCGACCTGAGTCTCGTACTGTCGTTCGTACTCGCCGGCGTAGTGCGAGACGTCGGTGGAGGTTCCGCCCATGTCGAAACCGATGACCTTTTCGAAACCGGCCGCTGCTGATGTCCTGGCCATGCCGACGATGCCGCCTGCCGGGCCGGACAGGATCGAATCCTTACCGCGGAAGATGCGCGCGTCGGTGAGCCCGCCGCTGGACTGCATGAACAGCAGCCGCGCGCCGCTCAGTTCCCCCATTACCTGGTTGACATAGCGGTCGATGATCGGCGATAGATAGGCATCGACGACGGTCGTGTCGCCCCGCGATACCAGCTTCATCAGCGGGCTGGTCTCATGAGACTCCGACACCTGGGTGAAGCCGATCCGCCGGGCAATCTCCCCGATCCGCTGTTCGTGGCCGGGGAAGCGGTAGCCGTGCATGGACACAATCGCCACCGACCGTAGGCCGTCGTCATAAGCGATCCGCAGCGAGCGTTCCACGTCTTCGGAGTCGAGGGGGACAACCACCTCACCGTGCGCAGCGACCCGCTCGGTGACCTCGATCACTCGGGAATACAGCAGTTCGGGCAGAACGATCTCTCGGTCGAACAGGCGCGGTCGGTTCTGGTACGCGATGCGCAGTGCGTCGCGGAAACCGCGGGTGATCACAAGCACCGTCGGCTCGCCCTTGCGCTCAAGCAGGGCATTGGTCGCCACGGTCGTGCCGAGCCGCACGCCCTCGATCCGGTCGACGGGGATCGGCTCGCCGTCGGCGATCCCGAGCAGGTGCCTGATCCCGGCGACAGCCGCATCGGGATATCGCTCCGGATTGTCTGACAGAAGTTTGTGTGTGATGAGGGTGCCATCTGGCCGACGCGCCACGAGGTCGGTGAACGTGCCACCGCGATCTATCCAGAACTGCCATCGCCGACTCACGACCCGCCTACCGCCCCGGGTAGCGACCGCCCTCACGGCCGCGGGTCCGTCGCCAGCGCCGGCCGCGACAGCGAGAACCGCTCGCGGGGGATGCCCGGATCGGTGCCCAGCGCCATGTCGGCAAGGAGCTCACCGAGCAGCGGCCCGAACTTGAACGCGTGACCGGAACAGCCGCCGGCGACGACGACCGGTCCCTCACGATCGAGCACGAAGTCTTTGTCCGCGGTCATCGTGTACAGGCAGGTCTCGGCCGCGAACCCCGCCGGGGCAAGACCCGGCACGCGCCGGCGCACGTACGCCGCGGCCTCGTCCTCCTGCACGGGATCGATCTCGTCGAATGGTCCATTGCGGGGATCGACGGCCCGGCCAAGGATGTGCGCCGCCACCTTCACGCCCGGCGCGTCGCCGGCCATCGGCACGACGTACCAGCTGGGGCCCGCGGACGGCCACTCGATCAAGGTCGGCCACCGCGCGCTGCGTGCCCCCGTGGGCGCGAAGTAGCGCACCTGCTGCACGGTCACCGTCAGCCGCGGGACGCGCGCGACCGCACCGGCCAGCAGGCCCCCGCTCCACGGGCCCGCCGCGACGATCGCGACGCGCGCCGAGATCTCGCCCGCCGAGGTACGCAGAACTGCCCGGTCACCCCGGGGCTCGATGCCGAGCACCGGGGTGGCCGCCCGCACCTGCACGCCGTCGCGCCGCGCCAGCCGCAGCTGCGCCGCGACCGCACGCCCCGCCAGGCACACGCCGGCGTCGGGCTGGAACAGCATGCGCTCGCCGGGGCGCACCGCGATCCACCCGAAGCGCGCGCGGATGTCCTGCTCCGCCAGCCAGGCGTGTTCGACGCCGCACGCCTCTAGCGCCGACCCGCACGCGCTAGCGCCCGGACCGGCATCCAGGCCGCCCGTCGTCACCAGCAGTTCCTCGCCCGCATCGTCTTGCAACGCCGTCCAGGCGTCGCGTGCGCGAACTGCCATATGCACGTAGTCGGCGTCCGGGTACGACAGCCGGAAGATGCGCGTCGCACCGTGCGACGAGCCGCGGGCGTGGCCGAGATCGAACTGCTCGAGCACCACCGCAGGGACTCCCCGCGCGCCGAGGGCACGCGCGGCCGCGGACCCGACCACACCGGACCCGACGACCGCGACCTCGATCCGCTCCACGGCGGTGATGATAGCTCTGGTGATCGCCGCCGTTAACGCCCTAGTACGTCACGCTCGCCCGGCTCCCGGGCCGGGTCGTGCTTGGGCAGCGCGTCGGCCGCCCAGTCCGAGCGCTTCCACTCCGGTACCGGAGTCAGGCTGTCCGTGTGAGGGACGAAGCGTGAGCGCTGGACCAGCGTGTAACGATGGATGTAGCGAGGGCAGTTGGGATAGACGGCCCGGGTCCGAACCCTGACGACGAACTGCGCCTCCACATAGTCGCCGAGCAATGGGTCGGCCGGGTCGATGCTGGCGGTGCCCTCGACCCGCATCCTGTGGCCTCGCTCGAAATCGATGAAGAGCAGCCCGACGTGCGGGTTGATCAGGATATTGCCGGTGGACAAGTACATTCCGTTGCCGTCGTAGTTCGGGAACGCCAGCGTGTGCGAATCCAGGACCCGGACGAACCCCGGCTCGCCGCCTTTGTATGAACACGTCGGCCGTCCCTCGGCGTCGGCCGTGGCGAGGAAGAACATGTCCCGCTCTTCGATGAAACTGCGATCGCGGTCGCTGACGGCGTCGCTCACCAGCAGTCCGTCGATACGGTCGGCGAGGCTGCGCGTGTCGAAGCGGTCCTGCAACGAGCGGCTGCCTGCATGGAAGCCAATAACCATCGGTACTCCTATCAGCGAAACATCACTGGCCGACCGAGTGCTCCTGCGAGTGACACCGCCAGTTTCCTCCCCCATGCGGTAGCCCGTCGATGGCAGGGCCTGCTGGCTCGTGCCGTCCGCTCCGGGCCTGAGGCATCCCCAAACGAGCGCCAGCCAGCGCCGCCGTTCGGTATCGAAGGGGTTCTGGCCGTCTATCCTGAACGGCTGCCGCGGCCTGTCACTAGGCGTGCGGGTCGGGACCTGGGTCGCCGCCCGCGGCCCGGATGGCGAGCCGGGGGAGGTAGGTCTGCCAGGCGACGCGGTGCCCGTCGCGTAGCTCGGAGGTAGGAAGGTCGTCGTGCCGCAGCGTGAGGCGGGTACCGCCGTCGGCGGCGTCGAGCGTCACCGTGACGCGGGTGCTTCCGGCCGGCATGGCGCTGCCGCTGCTGGCCTCGGTCTGCTCGTGCTTGACGTGCTGGGCGGCGTCATCGTCGGCGAATCCCCAGGTGAAAGCGAGCCGGTGTGGCGGATCGATCTGGAGGAACGTTCCGGCGGCCCGGAAACCATCGGACATGTGCACGCGGTATGTACCGCCGGGTACCGGCTCCAGCTTTGCTTCGCTGCCCATCCATTGCACGTAACGGGCCGGATCGGTGAAGTAGGGGAAGACATTCTCGGGTGTCGCGGCGATGTGCACTGACATTTCGACGGCGGCGGTTTCGGTCATGACGGGTCTCTTTTCTCGCTTGCTCCGGCTTCCGTACCTGGCCGGTGCCGACGGAACGCGTTTGTCGATGAGATAGACACCGGGCAGGCGGCCGACTGGGCGCAGCCGCAGGCCAATGGCGGCGGCAGGCCGCCAGCGGAGCGGGACCTTTGGCACTTGCGCCCTGGCTGCAGGCCTGCCGGAATGACAAGGCTAGGGGGGCCGGAAGATGAACGAGCCTAACGTGGGGCAAGATCGCCGCGAAAGACGCACATGATGCCGTCAGGTGGGCGAGCAGGCGTTCCCGCGAGCCCGCCCATCCGTCCGTCGCGGCGCTGGTACTGGGTCGCGGGAGGCACGCTGGCGGTCGCGCTGATCACTATTGCGCTCGCCATCGCCGGACTTTTATCCCTGAACCGGCAGATCAAGGATTTTCAGCGGGTCAGGGTGCCGGGCCAGGCCGACGTCACCTTCGCGCAGCCGGGTAGGTACGTCCTCTACATCGAGAGGCCGGGACAATGCTGCTCCCTCAGCGCGGGCAGCGGAGATTCCGCGCCGTTCGCAAGCTGGTCGATGAATGTGGCACTGCAGCCGGTGAACGGTGGCCCGCAAGTGTCGATCAACACGTGGCGGGGTGTCACCGAGAGTTATGGCGTCGCTGGGCATGAAGGTCAGGCGGCCATGTACGTCACGGTCAGCCAACCCGGCCGGTATCTGCTGGGAGTCAGCAACGCGGTCCCCCGCTCGATCACCGATGTTGCCGTCGGGCGGGGCATTGGGCACGGCCTGCTCTCGCTCTTGCTCATCCTGGTCGCGCTATTTGTCCTCATCCCGGCTGCTCTGGTGGTCGGCGCGGTCACCTTCTTCCGGCGCCGCCGCGCTCGCCGCAACCCGCCGCCACCCCCACAAGTCATGCCGGTTACCGAAAACTGGGGGTCCGCAATGAGCACCACCGACCCCCCCGGCCCCACCCAGGGTTATCCCAGCCAGCCTGGCCCGTATCCGTCCAGCGGCCACCCGGCCACCCCCCTCGCGTATCTCCAAGGCAGCCCCGTGGGCTTCGGTGAAGCCATCAAGCAGGGATTCAGCAACGGATTCGCCTACCGTGGCCGCGCCTCCCGGTCGGCCTACTGGTGGTTCAACCTGTTCATGCTGATCGCGGCCTTTGCCGTGGATGCGATAATCTTCATCCCGCTGCAGATGACCAGCGGTGGAGGTGCCTTTGCGCTGATCGCCATCAGCGCCATCGTTTTCATTTATCTGTACCTCGTGCTACTCGCGCTGCTCGTTCGCCGACTCCACGACATCGACAAGTCCGGATGGTGGGTGTTCATTGGATTCGTGCCGTTCGTGGGCTCGATCATCCTGTTCGTCTTCACCGTGCTCGAGGGGACGCCGGGCGTCAACCGCTACCAGCTCTAGTGGCCTGCTCCCCTGTGCCGGGGTCCGCCTCGGGTTCGGCGAGGGGAGATCATGAATCTGTTCGACCTGTCCGGGAAGACAGCCGTCGTCACCGGAGGTACCCGCGGAATAGGGCTCATGATCGCGCGCGGGCTGCTGGAGGCGGGTGCCCGTGTGTACATCAGCTCGCGCAAGGCTGACGCGTGCGCCGCCGCCGAACTGGAGCTTCAGCAGTACGGGACGGTCACGGCAATCCCCGCCGACCTGTCGACCGAGGACGAATGCGTCCGGCTGGCGAGTGCGATCGGAGCGCGTGAGCCGGCCCTGAACGTGCTGGTCAACAACGCCGGCGCCACCTGGGGCGCGCCGATCGAGGATTTTCCCGCGGCCGCTTGGGACAAGGTCGTGGACCTCAACCTGAAGTCCCCGTTCTTCCTCACCCGGGCGTTCCTGCCGCTGCTGGAGGCGGGCGGGACGCACGACGACCCGGCGCGGGTCATCAACATCGGGAGCATCGACGGGCTCCGCGTTCCTGCGCTGCCGACCTATGCCTACTCGGCCAGCAAGGCCGGGCTGCACCATCTGACCCGGGTGCTCGCCAGGGAGCTCGGGCCCCGGCGGATCACCGTCAACGCCGTCGCCCCCGGGCCGTTCGAGTCCAAGATGATGGCCGCGACGCTGAAGACGTTCGGGGACGCGATCACCGCCGCGGCCCCGCTGCGGCGCATCGGCCGTCCCGACGACATGGCCGGGGTCGCGATCTACCTGGCCTCACGGGCGGGTGCGTACGTCACCGGCGCCGTCATCCCGGTTGACGGCGGACTTGGCACCACCGTCTGACCCGCCTGCAGTGGCCGACGCCCGCGACGTCAGTGACCCGGAGCACGGGTCAGGCTGAACCGCCCGTGATGGCTTGCCGGCGATGCCGGGCGATCGGCTTGGTTGAGGGGCTCACAACATGAGGAGTTCACTCATGCGCCAGTTCTATCGCTCGTACCATCCCTCCAGCCGTGATCTTGTTACGCAGCCGTGGCGGCGCGGGCACCCAAACGCCGGCTCCCACGATGACCGGTCAGGACAACAGCTGAAAAAAATCTTGAAATGGTGTGTCGTCCGGGCGGCGTCTCGTTCGAAGGGACGGTAGAGGCCGGGCAAGGAACCGGCCCGACTGAACGGAGCAGAACGATGACGGTTCTCGAGCACACGACCTCCACGGCCTCCAGGGCCTCTACGGCCTCCACGGCCTCCTGCGACCAAACGTCGCGCATCACCAAGTCGCTCCTGGGGTACGGCGTGATCGCCGGTCCGGTATACGTCGTGGTGTCGCTGGCCCAGGCGGTGACCCGGCCGGGCTTCGACCTCACCCGGCACGCTTGGAGCCTGCTGAGCAATGGCGACCTCGGCTGGATCCAGATCACCAACTTCGTGGCCGCCGGGCTGATGACCGCCGCGCTCGCCGTGGGCCTGCGGAGGGCGGGTGCCAGCACGTGGACCTCTCGCTTGATTGGGGTCTATGGGGTGAGCCTGATCGCAGCGGGAGCCTTCCGCGCCGACCCGGCCCTCGGGTTCCCCCCGGGTTCGGCCAGTGACGCCAGCACCGTGAGCTGGCACGGGATGCTCCACCTGGTGTCCGGCAGCGTGGGCTTCCTCTGCCTGATCGCGGCCTGCCTGATCACCGGCCGGGCGTTCGCCGCTCAGGGTGTACGCAGCTGGGCGATCTACTCCCGGATCACCGGCCTGGTGTTCCTGGCCGGCTTCGCCGGGATCGCATCCGGATCGCACGGCACCCTTACCACGCTGCCCTTCGCGGCGGCGGTCGTCGTCGCTTGGTCCTGGATCACCGCCCTGTCAGTTCGCCTCTACCGCCGCACGGCCCGCGGCATGGCCGAGGCTGCCTGACCCCTAAAGTCACTAGAGATCACACGAAAGAGAGACAGAATCATGCGTTACATCGTCCTGCTGAACGGCGCCCAGCCCTCCACTCCGCCGCCCCCCGGGCTGATGGAGGCGATCATGAAGCTCGGCGAAGAAGCCACCAAGGCCGGTGCGCTCTTGGACACCGCAGGCTTGGCACCCAGCGCCGCAGGAGCGCGGGTCGAGCTCGCCGCGGGCAACGTGACCGTCACTGACGGGCCGTTCACCGAGTCCAAGGAACTGATCAGCTACGCGCTGTACGACGTTCGGACCAAGGAGGAGGCGGTCGAGTGGGCCGCGCGCTTCATGCGGATCCACCGCGACCACTGGGCGGGGTGGGAAGGCACCGCCAACGTGCTGAAGGTCATGGGGCCGGAGGATTTCGCGCCACCCACCTCATGATCCATCGCCGAAGCCGGGGACGTACATCGCCCCCGGCTTCGGCGTGGTGCTTGGATCGGAAGCATGACCGGAGGCGAGGTGAACCAGGCCATCGAGGCCATCTGGCGGATCGAGTCGGCCCACGTCATCGCCAGCCTGGCCCGGATAGTCGGCGATGTAGGGCTGGCCGAGGAACTTGCCCAGGACGCGATGGTCATCGCCCTCGAAGAGTGGCCCGAGGCAGGCATTCCGCCCAACCCGGGTGGCTGGCTCATGTCGACGGCCAAGCACCGCGCGATCGACCTTTTGCGCCGCCGGGCGGTCTACGAGCGCAAGCTACGGGAGATCGGCCGTCGCCTTGACGAGACGGTCGAACCGGATCTGGACGCCGCCCTCGACGACCATATCGGCGACGACCTGCTGCGGCTCATCTTCACCACCTGCCATCCGGTGCTGTCGACCGAAGCGCGGGTGGCGCTGGCGCTACGCCTGCTCGGCGGGCTGGCCACCGCCGAGATCGCGCGGGCCTTCCTCGTCTCGGAGCCGACCATCACGCAGCGGATCACCCGCGCCAAGCGCACCCTGGCCACTAAGGGCGTCCCGTTCGAACTGCCCGCCCCCGCCGAGCTTCCCGAGCGGCTGTCCTCGGTGCTCGACATCATCTATCTGATCTTCAACGAGGGCTACTCGGCCACCGCCGGAGACGACTGGACCCGCCCCGATCTGTGCCACGAGGCACTGCGGCTCGGCCGGGTGCTCGCCGGGCTCATGCCCAGCGAGCCCGAGGTGCACGGGCTGGTCGCGCTGATGGAGATCCAGGCATCGCGGCTGCGCGCCCGGCGCGGCCCGGCCGGGGAGCCGGTCCTGCTCCACGACCAGGACCGCAGGCTGTGGGACCGGCTGCTAATCCGCCGCGGCCTGGCCGCCCTCGAACGCGCCGAGGAGTCCGGTGGCCAGTTCGGCCCGTACGCCCTGCAGGCCGGGATCGCTGCCTGTCACGCGCGCGCGGGGTCCGCCGCGGACACCGACTGGGAGCGGATAGCGGCGCTTTACACCGTGCTCGGCCACGTCGCTCCCTCCCCCGTGGTGGAGCTGAACCGCGCGGTAGCCGTGGGAATGGCGTTTGGTCCCGGCGAGGGCCTGACCATCGTCGACGCCCTCATCTCTGGGAGCGGTCTTGAGGGCTACCCCCATCTGGCCGCCGTGCGCGGCGACCTGCTGGCCAAGCTCGGGCGGTCAAGCGAGGCCCGGCAAGAGTTCGAGCAAGCGGCCTCACTTACCCGCAACGCATCGGAGCGGGCCCTGTTCCTGGGCCGGGCCGCTCAGCTCGCAGGCAGCCCGCAGCAGACGCGTTCCACCACTCCGTGAGCGCAGCCGCGGAGCTTGGTATCAGTATTGATACCATTGAGTGCATGGCGATGACCCTCCGGCTCACCGACGCCGACGCCGAAGCCCTACGCCGACGCGCGGAGCTTGAACGGCGACCGATGCAGGAAGTGGTCCGGCAGGCTATCCGTGAATACGTCGAAAGCCACAGTCGCGCCGAGTTGCTCGATCAGGTTCTTGATGAGGAGCTGCCCCACTATGCGGAGGCGCTGCGGCGGCTTGGGCAGTGATCTACCTGACCCTGCCCGAGCTGCTGCATGTCGCCGAGCGCGTCCTGGGCAACGAGGTCGCGGTCCGCGATCACGGGTTGCTCGAGTCCGCGCTCGGCCGTCCCCAGGCCACTGTGTTCGGTGCCGATGCTTATCCGGGCCGGAATGCCAAGGCTGCCGCTTTACTGCATTCGCTAGCCAGAAGCCACGCTCTTGTGGACGGCAACAAGCGGCTCGCGCTGGCCGCGCTCATCGCCTTCTACGGCATCAATGGATGCCGGCTCACGCTGACCAACGATGCCGCCTACGATCTCGTGATCAAGGTCGCCACCGGCCAACTCGACTCGGTAGACGACATCGCCGCTATCTTGAGCACGGCAACCGATGTCCGCGCCTGACAGACCCAAGTGACCGTCGGTAAGCGGTAGAAGCGGATACGAGAGGGTCCGCGAATCACGAGTCAGACTGCCGTCGCTGTGCTTTCCGCGGTTCCTGGCGGTGGCCGACGTACTGGATGCGGGTGGCTTGGATTTGCCCAGCGTCGATCGATGCCTGCTCGTCGGCCTCGCTGGTGCCGGCGAGGTCAGGAAAGAAGTACGGGCCGTATGCCAGTAGCCGGCCGTCGAACCTGGCGTGCAGCTCACGCAGGATGTCCTGGCCAGTGTGCAGGCCTTCCTCTTGCACCCAGGATCGGCAGTAGGTGTCCCAGGACTGGCCCGAGGCCCGCCACGCCGCGCAGCGCCGGTGCAGCCAGCCGTGATCGTCGTCGGCCGGGGTCAGCCGGTCGAAGCACCACCGGGCGGTCGCCTCGTCGAAACGCTCGTGCGCCCATTCCACGACCACCAGCACACCGCCGGGTGCCAGCGCCGCCGCCACCAGGTCAAGCACCTGATCGAGGTCGGCCACGTGATGCAGCGAGGTGCACGCCACGATCGCGTCGGCCGGCCGGCTCACGTCATATCGCTCGAACTCAACCTGGTGGTAACCCGGCGACGGTGGTGCCTCGGGGTCAACGCCGGTCGCGTCGTACCCGCCGGAGCGCAGCATCGGCACGAAGCCGCCGAGCGGCCCGCACCCGAGCTCCAGCACCGGGTCCGGCGAGGGCGGCAACTGGGCGCGGACGAATCGCCACAGTGCGGCGAGCCAGCGTTCGTCGGGTGTCACGCGCCCACAGCCTACGCCCGGGCGAGCGTCAGCTAGATCCAGCCAAGCGAAGGCACGCATCCCCCGGGTGGACCCCGCCGACTAGCAATTGACCATATCGGCCGCTTTGACCCGGCCAGAAACGGTCACAGCGTCGTAGCCTGTCGGTGTGACCCTGGGGGCCGGGGTGAGCCCGTCGGTGTCGCACCGACGCTGGACGCCCGCCTGGGATGTGCTGCTCGTCGTGTTGGTCACGGCTCTGCAGCTGGTGGGTCCGCGCGCTGGTAGCCCGGTTCGGACGCCGGAACTGCTGGCCGGGCCGGGTGGCAGTGCGTTGGAGATGGCCGCCGCGCTGATCGGGGGTGGGGTGTTGCTGTGGCGTCGTTCCCGCCCGGTCGGCGTCCTCGCGGTGTGCGTGGCGGCGTATGGGGTCAACGCGGTGATGGTTCCGGGCGTGCCGCCATACGCGGGATGGTTCGCGCTGTATGCCGCGGGTGTCTACCGTCGCCAGGCGGGCTGGGCGGGGTACGCAGTGGTGGCCGGTGCGGTCGCGCTGGTCGCCGTGTTCGCGGCCTGCGCTCTGGTGTACCCGAAGACGGCTGGCGAGTTGGTGCTGCTGATAGCGGTCACGGTGACGGTGGCCCTGGCGGGGACTTTGGTGCGGTCTCGGCGGGCGCAGCTGGGCGCGTTGCGAGATCGCGCCGGGGCGCTGGAGCGGGAACGGGCGTCCGCCGTCGCCCGGGCGGCCGCGGAGGAG
>Ga0137365_10000851_pt1 | contig 22360 bp, 18 predicted proteins | sample SagtaG_9_FD_104799 | JGI IMG/M metagenome (GOLD analysis project Ga0137365, IMG submission 104799) | Vadose zone soil microbial communities from Sagehorn Ranch, Mendocino, California, USA - Sage1_L_40_16 metaG | ecosystem: Environmental > Terrestrial > Soil > Vadose zone | place: USA...
GATGCGTTATCAGTTGCTCATCTAACTGGTTGGGAATTGCGCCCAACATCAGAAGGTCAGTTGTCAAATTACTTTGCCCCTCGTCCCCCGTGTGGGCACGGTTTAGAGGGAACGGGTCGCACCGTTGGCCTTCGGTATGAAGGTAGTTCTCACGGGTTTGAATTGAAATTGCTCGGTTCTCATCTCATGGATGATCTCTCGAATGGTTTCGAGAGAGAACCCATCAAGTGTTTCCCCATCCGTTCCAGGCGTCATGTTTCCAGGTTTCGACTTGATCTGCTCATAGGCAAGAATGGACAAATCTTCTGTGTACATGAGCCTGTAGAGATCACGGTTTTTCCATTGTCTGTTGCTGTTCAACGTCCGTAGGCGTTCCAGTCGTTCGTAGGTCTTGTAACTCATCCAAGTCAACCTCAATCTCATGGAACTTACTCTCTCTAGAACCCTTCCCCTTGTCTCAGACATTACTCTGAGCATTTGAGTACTATGGTTCCTCCGTCGCCCTGCGCCTCACGGCGGGTAGGCGATCCCCAGGTTACGCGAGAACTCTGGTTCGTCAGTAGGTACGCATTACGCCTCTTCCCATTCCCTATGGGCTGGTTCTGATGGAGAGTTCACGCACCAGGAAACTTTTGGGCGTGACATCAGAGATCGGGCAACGATACCATTTCCGCCCGATGGGCCGCATTTTCCCACCAAGACTTGCATTCAAGCAATCAGCTTTTACCATAGACGACCTACCTGACCGACATCTGGCCCGTGGTATTCGGACTTCATCGGCCTTTTGGCATCATGCTCCTGTCCACTCTCTCCTTTCGGTTTGAGGTAAGATGCTGGTGTAGCTACCTTCTCTCAGTAGCGCCATCCTCTGATGGCAAGGGTCCTCGCACCTCTCTGGGCGCACGTTTCCTACTCGTACTCACGGGCAAGCCCGTGGTGACACTCAGCTCTGCTGGACGCGCCCGGATCAGCTTGAAACACGGACTTGGTTGTACCAAATCTCGACGATCTCATCTCGCTGCCGCCGGTTCTATTCTCGCCCATTTTCATGCTCAACTCTGACACGCGCCGTGTCATGACACTTGAAACGATGAATTTTCTCATCATCAGGTTTATCCTTCGACTGCAGCTAAATGGCCTGGGGAGCCCGTTCGGGATTACAACAAAACCAGACAGGCCGGTGGAGTGTCAAGGCAACTCCACCGGCCTGTCTGGGCTGTTACAAGGTCGTTTTAGCGTAAAATAGTGAATAACGATAGTAGATGGATGGAAAGAAGAGGAATATGATAAATCCGGACGCGCTGGAAGCTGGTCCTTACCCCGATCGAAATCGGTTCTCTCAAATGGCGGCACGATCCTCTTGTAGGGGCGCGATTTATAAGCCCGCCGCGCTCCACAGGCCGACGCACGGGCTTGTGAACCACGCCCCTACAGCCGGTCGGTTGGTCGGTTCGCTTTGCTAGATTATAAGGATGACTGCCTATCCATCGATTGAACTTTCCAACCCAAAAATGGTATCATTAGGTATGTCAGAACAATGTATAGACGCATCAGCGCACATGGAAGGAGCCCCTCAATAGAACAGTTATCGCTCGATGATTGGATTGCACGCGAGGCGACTCCGTTCTCTGTCGATTCGCCCAGGACTTTCAACGCCGCCGTCGACAAGGTGATCGCCTCGCCTGGTGACCCGGTGGAATTGCTTGGCTTCGGAGAAGCTCTCCACGGCGGGGAGGACATTCTCATCCTCCGCAACCGGCTCTTCCAGCGCCTGGTGGAGGCGCATGGCTACAGCGCCATTGCCATCGAGAGCAGTTTCCCTCGGGCGCGCGTCGTGAATGAGTACGTGGCCGGTCGCGGCCCGGCATCGTCTGAGGCGGTGCAGGACAGCGGATTTAGCCACGGCTTTGGCCGACTCGACGCCAATCGAGAACTCGTGGAGTGGATGCGGCGCTACAATGCCGATCCAACGCACCGCGTCAAACTCCAGTTCTACGGCTTCGATAGCCCAACCGAAATGATCGGCACCGACAGTCCACGCCAGGTTCTGCACTTTGTGCTCGATTACCTTGCCTCGGTTGATGGTGCCAGCGGCCAGGAGTATCAAAGCCGCATCGACCCGCTTCTTGGGCCAGACTCCGATTGGGAGAACCCCGCTGCGATGCTCGATCCAACGAAGGCGGTCGGTCTGTCAGCAGCCGCAACTGCGCTGCGGCTTGAGACAGAGGAACTCATTGCAGAGCTGCAAGTACGTCGCCCCGAACTGGTGGCCAGGAGCGACGAAAGCCGCTATTTGGAAGCCACACACTCTGCTTCGGTGGCGCGGCAATTGTTGAACTATCACGCCGCGTTGGCACGACAGTCAGGGGATCGGTTTGTCAGACTGCTCGGCCTGCGCGACGCGTTGATGGCGGATAATCTGGTGTACACGGTCTCCCATGAGCGTGGCCGAGGGAAAGTGCTGGCCTTCGCGCACAACAGCCATCTGCAGCGCGGAAAGGCCCAATGGCAATTAGGTGCTGACCTCCACACCTGGTGGCCAGCGGGATCGCATGTCAATGAGATGCTCGGCCCGCGCTATGCCGTCATCGGTTCGGCAGTGGGCGAATCTTTTGCCAATGGCATCGGCCAGCCCGAAGCTGGCACTCTTGAGGCGCGACTGACTGCCGTGCCGGGGCCGGTGCGGTTCATTCCAACTCACAAAGGCCAGGGGCTTCCAACCTCGGAAATCGCAGCTCTTCCGACTCGCTCGGGCAGTATGAAGAACCCGACCTACTTCGCACTCACTCCTCAAAGCTTCACCGATTTCGACTGGCTGGCTGTCCTGGATTCAACGGCATACGACCGCGGTGGCCCGCCACTGCAACAGTGAGACACCAACCCCAGGCAGTAAAACTCTTCGACGTTCTGGCAGCCGTCAGTACAGCGGGACGTTCGGGTCGATGAGACGGGCGAGAGGCAAAAAACAGTTGCTACTATTGAGCAGAAACTGCTATACTTTTTCCATACTATTCACAGGTATCCAGGGCGCAACACACGCTCCATTCATGGAAGACCGTCCTCTACTCGTTTTCGCCACTGGATGGAAGGGCCCCTCGAAAGGGGGGCCATAGGGGAACGTATGGATATTTCTTCTTTTCACGAGACGACGGAGCGCAACCAGAAGGTGGAGGACAGGCAACGCGACGAGCACTGCATGCACCTCCAGGCCAGCTTGATTGAACTTGCCTATGATGCCATCATTGTGCGCGACCCGGCAAGCACGATCGCCTCCTGGAACCGGGGCGCGGAGCAACTCTATGGCTGGACCGCGCAAGAGGCCATCGGCAACGTTACCCACGAGTTCCTCCAGACGCACTTTCCAGTGTCCCGCGAGGCACTTGATCGTTTCCTGGCAACGGGCAAGCAGTGGGAAGGAGAACTGGTGCATACGCGCAAAGATGGAACGCAAGTGATCGTAGAAAGCCGCCAGGTGGTCACGCGCGATCCCCACAACAATCCTCTTGCCATCCTGGAAATTAATCGGGATATTACCGGGCGCAAGCAGCGCGAGCGAGAGCATCAGGAACAGTACCGCCGGCTTGCTGCTCTTGTCGAGTCTTCAGATATCCCCATTATTGGGAAAACGCGTGAGGGCATCATCACCAGTTGGAATAGAGCGGCAGAGCGGACGTATGGATATAGCGCCCAGGAGGCCATGGGCCAACCCATTACCCTCCTCTTTCCTCCAGATCGACAGGATGAATCTGCCAGGATCATGGAGCGCATTGCCCAGGGAGAACGGGTCGATCTCTATGAAACGGCGAGGCGAAGAAAGGATGGGACCATTCTGCCTGTCTCTATCACCGTTTCTCCTATTCACGATAGCGAAGGCCAGATCATCGGTGCCTCCGACATCGCACACGACATCACTGAACGCAAGCGCATCGAAGAACAAGAGCAGTTTCTCACGGAGGTCAGTAAAGTGTTGTCCTCCACTCTCGACTACCAGGAAACGCTTGCCAATATTGCTCGCCTGGTGGTTCCGCAGCTTGCCGATTGGTTTGCCGTTGATCTGGTGGATGCCAATGGGCATTTTGAACTGATTGAGATCGCACACGAAAACCCGGAACAGGTGAGATGGGCGCGAAGGCTGCGGGACTACTATCCCATTGATCCTGATGCGCCTATCGGTGCTCCCAACGTCGTTCGTACCGGTCAATCTGAACGCTATTCAGAGATTACCGATGAGATGCTGGTGGCCGCTGCCAGAAACGAGGAGGAACTGGCCATTGCGCGGCAGATTGGCTACACGTCGATCATGCTGGTGCCGCTGGTTGCGCGTGGAACAACCATCGGGGTGGTCACCTTCGTGTCGACCGAAGCGGGCAGGAAGTATGACGAGCGCGATCTCGCCCTGGCCGAAGAAGTCGGGCGGCGGGCAGGGGTGGCGCTGGATAACGCACGACTCTATCGCGAAGTCCAGCAGTCCCGCGACCAATTAGACATTATCCTGCAAGGGGTGGCCGATGGCATTCTCGTGTACGCTCCGGACAGCCGGATCATGTATGCCAATGAGACAGCAGCGCAGATGACCGGCTATGCATCGGTCCAGGAGATGCTAGCAACGCCTCAGCGCAGTATACTCAGCAGATATAAGCTCATCGATGAACAGGGGCAGCCCTTTCCCCGCTCCTACCTCACTCACCTGCGCGTGTTTGCCGGAGAACAGGAAGCCCAGGCCATGATTGGCTATACAGAGAGAGAAACCGGACAGCCCGAACGCTGGTCGCTCGTCAAATCCCGTCCGGTGCCTGGTGAGAGCGGGGAGGTGGCGATGGTCATCACCATCATCCATGATATCACGGAGCGGATGAGAGTCGAGCGTCGCAAAGATGAGTTCATCAGCATAGCGAGCCACGAACTCAAAACACCTATCACGAGCCTGAAAGGCTTTACCAACGTACTGCAGCGCCGCCTGACCAAACAGGGGGATGCGCAAGGGCTGCATTACCTGGCTCGCATGGATGCCCAACTCAATAAGCTTACGACGCTCATCAGCGATTTACTGGATATCTCGCGGATACAGTCGGGCAAGCTGGCGCTGCGAGCAGAGCCATTTGACCTGGATGCGCTCATCGACGAAGCGGTGGAAAATCTGCAGGCGGCGACCGCGACCCATCACCTGCTCATCGAGGGAAGCACAGGCGCGCAGGTCTTTGGCGATAAAGAGCGCCTGGAGCAGGTGTTCATCAACCTGTTAACCAACGCCATCAAGTATTCTCTAAAGGCCAAGACAGTGATTGTGCGTCTCTTCCGAGACGGAGATGCGGAGCAGGCCATCGTGAGCGTCCAAGATTTTGGCATTGGCATTGAGAAAACCCATCACGAGAAAATCTTTGAGCGCTTCTACCAGATCATCGATCCAGAGGAAAAAACGTATCCGGGACTCGGTATCGGTTTATATATCTCCAGTGAGATTGTCGCGCGCCATCATGGGCGGATGTGGGTGGAAAGCCGCAAAGGAGAAGGGGCAACCTTTTCTGTCGCCTTGCCTCTCCTGAGAGCAGACGAGCCGCCTGCGGCGGCGAGGGGACCTGAATAGATACCTTTGATTTCTTGAAAAAAGAACGGATATTCATAGAGGTTACATATATCATTTATTAAGCAAATTAGAGAAAAATTAATTTCAGTTTAAGTTCTTCTTAGAGTCGATTTGCAGAGCCATTTTTGACTTGAATTCTAAAAGAAAGTCGTTTATTATAATAAATGACAAATGTGAGTAACCTGAATGCTTGAACATTAGATGGAAAGCTCTGACGTAGTTTGTCAGGTATAGATCATTGAGATCTTAAGAAGGAGAAAGAATACATGTTGACAGCACTACTTTTCTGGATCGTGGTTGGCCTGGTCGCCGGTTTCCTGGCGAGCGTCGTTATGCGCGGCGGCGGCTATGGTATCGTCGGTGATATTGTCATCGGCATCGTGGGCGCGCTGATCGGCGGCTTCCTTATGAGCCTCCTCGGCTTCGCTTCGGGCGGCAACCTCATCTATAGCATCCTCGTGGCCTTCATCGGCGCCTGTATCCTGATCGCCATCCTGCGCGCGGTCGCCGGTGGCACACGCCGCACAATATGATAGCCATCTGCCCACTACTGACATATCACGACATCTTCTCTAGATGTCTGGGCAACAGTGTGAAAGGGAGCGGTACAATGGTGTATCGCCCTTCCATTGTTTTTGGCACCTCTCCATCCTCAAACAAATCATAGGACCTCTTTTCTGGTTCCTCACAGTCACGCGGCTCGCACGATTCCTGTGTCATGAGTCACACATCCATCCAGTATGGGCAATTTGTTCCTGGAACCACCAGACATAGCTGAGAGTAGGTGTGCTGTCGTATTATTATACTTGAACCAGTAGGAAAAAGTAGCATGCCAAATAATCATTACTATGGAGGTGGCAATGAAATTTCTTGTAACAGGCGGCGCGGGGTATATCGGGAGCGTGATGACGTCCCAGCTTATCGCGGCGGGCCACGAGACGACGGTGCTGGACAATCTGGCAAAGGGTCATCGCCAGGCAATTCCCGCGAAAGCCCAGTTCATTGAGGGCAGCCTTCTGGACTTTCCACGCTTGAAGGGGATTCTGCGCGCAGGCTTCGATGGCGTCTTGCATTTCGCGGCGCTCTCGCTGGTCGGTGAATCGGTGGGGCAGCCGGAGCGCTACTATCGCAACAATGTGGTAGGTACGCTCAATCTGCTCGATGCGATGCGTGAGGCGCGCGTGCCCAGGCTCGTTTTCTCGTCGACGGCTGCAGTCTATGGCGCACCGGAGGAGATCCCCATTTTGGAGACCGCCGTGACACGTCCGACGAATCCCTACGGTGGCTCTAAGCTGGCGATCGATCAGTTGATTGGCTTCGAGGCCGCCGCACATGGGCTGGCAGCCGTCAGTCTGCGCTATTTCAATGTGGCGGGCGCCAGCGGCAACCTGGGCGAGGTGCACCATCCCGAAACGCATCTGATCCCGCTCGTACTGCGCATGGCGGCGGGCAAGCGCGAAGCAGTCGAGATCTACGGCACGGACTACCCAACGCCCGACGGGACCGCGATTCGCGATTACATCCACGTGGAAGACCTGGCCCGCGCCCATACGCTGGCGCTGAACGCCGCTCAACCCGGCGAACATCGCATCTACAATCTGGGCAACGGCAAAGGCTTCTCTGTGCGCGAGGTGATCGAGACGGCGCGCCACGTGACCGGGGTCTTGATCAGTACCGTCGAGGTTGGCAGACGCGCAGGTGATCCGCCGGTGCTCGTTGCATCCAGCGAGAAGATTCGGAAAGAGCTGGGCTGGCAGCCTGAGAAGCCGGAGCTGGCAACGATGATCGAGGACGCGTGGAACTGGCTTCAGGCACACCCGCGCGGCTACGACGACTGATCATATTCTACATCGACAGAAGGAGTTGCACCATGCGTGCCGATATTCAGCCCGGCGCTCGTTTCCCCGACTACGAGTTGACCGATCACACGAAAGTACGCAGGAAGCTGAGCGAGTTGCAGGGTAACGATCCGATGATTCTGATCCTCTCGCGCGGCCACTATTGCCCCAAGGAGCACCAGCAGCATCTCGCGCTGGCCGCCTTCTATCCGAAGATCGCGGTGGCATACACGAAAATCGTGACGATCTCGACCGACAATATCCTGGAGTCCAACGAGTTCCGCGATGCCGTGGGGGCGCAATGGACCTTCCTCTCCGACTCTGGCCGCAAGGTACAGAAAGACCTCGACATTCAGGAGTATACCGATCCTTTCCATAATCCGATGATCCCGCATACCTTCATCCTGGAGCCAGGTCTGCTGATCTATAAAATCTATAACGGCTACTGGTTCTGGGGCCGCCCCTCGCCGGAAGAGCTGTGGCAGGATCTGCGCGCCGTCACGCAGAAGATCCGACCGGACTGGGATCTCTCGCAGCCGGGTCTGCGCGAAAATTGGGAGAGCGGCAATAAGTCGCAGCACTATCCTTATAAAGTTAGAAATGAGGCCGCCGCTGGGGCTGAAAAATAAGGTCGCAATCGTCCTGGCGACGAGGGGGTGCCTGGGCCACTCAAGGGAAATTCGCGAAGTAACAAGAAAGGCATAGCGGGTCACAAGAGGTTTGGTGTGGTTGGCGGGCTGGCATTTGTGGGTATACCGGTCAGGACACTGCTTATTAGCTCAAATCCTGCAAAATCTCACGCGCAGCCCGCGCACCCTCTCTGGCTCCGCCTTCCATAAAGCCCTGGAACTCGACCGAGCAATGTTCGCCCGCGAAGTGAACGGGTCCCTGGCGCACGCCCTCGTAGCCGCCGAAGTGGGTATACTGCCCGACGCGCCAGCAGGCGTAGCTGCCCAGAAGATAGGAGTCGCCCGTGGCGTAGCTCAACGCGGCCCTGCCGATATAGTGGGCGCTGATACCGGGAAAGACACGTTCCAATTGCTGCAAGCAGTTCTGGGCATAGCGCTGGATGTTCGCGGAGTCATCGGCAGTAGAATAGGCCGCTGGTGGCGCATAAGCGGCTCCTCTCTGCCCGCTCGTATAATCAACGAGCAGTCCACTTGAGCCTGTCTGACCAATGGAAGCGTCCCAGAGTGTCTGAATATCCAGGTCCGTGATGATAAAGCCGCTGTGAGGGTGAGGCCAGGGGCCATGCTCGTACCAGTAAGGCATGTCGAACTGTAAGAAGAGCTTGGAGATCGTGCCGTAACCAAGCTGTTCGATAGCAACTTGCTTCAAGGGATCAAATCCGGCTCGCCGGTAATCGACGCGACGTAAGGTGCTGAACGGCAAGGCGAGAATCGTACAGTCGCAATGCACTTCCGAGGAGCCACCAGCAGTGGCGAACGTCAAGGTGAGCGAAGCGTCGCTGTTTCGTTCGAGCGCCACCAGTTGATGGCGCAAGTGGATACAACCTTCCGGCAAGCCGCGGGCAATAGCCAGCGGCAGTTGCTCGTTCCCGCCCGCGATTTTGCTGCTTCCTTGCAGCGGCCTGGGAATGGTCGAACTCCTCGACGAGTCTCGCGAGCCAAACATATAGACCAGGTTGAGAGAACTCTGCTCGCTTGTATTCAGGCCGTAGAAACCGGTACAGGCATTATCCAGCAGGTGTCCCAACGGCCCATCGTGCCCAGCCTTGACATACTGCTCAATCCAATCATACACACTCAGATGGTCGAGCCTGAACCCGGTCTCAGTAAAGCGGGCGTGAGTCGTAGGGAAACCGGCCTCCTGCACCTGCTGCTGCAAGAGAGGAGCGAGCGCCTGGAAATCCCTGGCCAGTTCTTCCGAGCCGTAATAGCGGTTGAAGAAGTACATGACGCTTTGCGCCCGGTCTGCCCTTCCCCGCCCCAGGTCGACCGTCTTGAGGCCGAAGCGTCTGATAAGCCGGTGGATGGTCTCATGGTCGCCGTCGATGAATTCACCACACCACTCGCTGACCATACCATCGGCCCAGGTTATAGCATCAGAGTGCATGCGACCGCCGATGCGGTTGGACGCTTCGTAGATGCTGCTCGAGAGGCCGGCGTCCTGCAAGGTGAGAGCTGCGTTGAGTCCCGCGATTCCCGCACCGACGATAGCGATCCGAGGCATGGTTCTTCTCCTCTCGAGTCCACCAGAAGATGAATGAGACACTCCGTTCGTCATACTGTACCACACGGACAGGGTCGCGAGCGTCTCGGAGTGACACTGCCTCTGTCGTCTGGCAGGCGGCGATTGGCCGTGCAGGCGCTTCTAGTCCTGACTCTTGTTCTCCGGCTGGGAGCGCTCGATGGTAACGTAGGTCACGGTATCCCACGCGTTGTGGATGCCGATGAACAGGAGCAGAACCGTAGCCGCACCGCTGCCGACGAGTGCCGGTGCCGGATTGCTCGGGAGCAGAAGCGCCGCGCCGACGAGTGCTGTGTAGGAGGCGAGCGGAAATATCACATGCCATAGCCAGTCTTCCAGCACCGGTTGATAGTCAGTCTGACGGCGCGTGCGCCGTACAACAATGACAACGTACGTCACTCCCCCGAGACCGGTGAGGCCGAGCAGAAGGCCAGCATTCCAGAGCGCCTGCCACGGCGCGCTGAGAATCGCGGCGACGAGGAGCGCGACGCAAAAATGCACGACGGTTGGCGTGCCGAACGCCGCAACCGTCCCACTCGACCTTCGCACCTGAGTTCCCGAGATCAAGGTGATCACTACGAACATCAATCCAGTCAGCGACGCCGCAGCAGAGCCAATGATGACGTAAAAGTTTTCCCAGGCGGTAAGCGACGACACCGCAGCCCCTTGCATGATGAATCCCCTTCGCTGTATATTTGTGACCAGACATAGACATCGTCGGTTTCCCGCCTGATCTAACGGATCACGAAACGTTCGATCAGGCCTCCCCGAATGGTAAAGAAAAAGGTGCCCGGCCCGGAATGCCCACCTGTCGAGGTTGCATTCACCTCGACAGTCGTTCCCTCCGTATTCTTTTCTTGTACCACGTCAATATGCATCTGCACCCCAAACGTTTCTCGTTGTGCCCACGCCCGAATAGCCTCAGACCCTTGATACGTTGCACCATCAACGACCGTAGCGTCACGAGCGAATAACGCCAGAAAATCATCGAGCCGTCCCTCATTGATCGTCTCGATGGCTCGACGAACAAGAGATGAATGAAGAGAAGCGACATTCATGATAGTAGAACTCCTTACATAGATAACGCTCGCTTATTGAGCATTCTATCACATCAGCGACCACTACCAAACGGGCCCGAGAACCGAATAAAGCCGGGATGACTCATGACTGGCACGAATCTGGCACGCTCTGTCATTATCACCCCTCTACAATAGAGTTGCACACATAACAGAATAACCATCAGAAAAAAAGAATTGACAGGCGCTTCTATCACAAAAACTCTATTACTTAATGGGAGGGGCAAGAGGAATGCCTACGGTCTGGTTTATCAGACATGCCGAGAGCGAGGCCAACGCGGGACTACCAACTGAGAATCCCGCCACAATACGATTGACGCCCAGAGGATTTGAGCAGGCAAAAGAGATCGCTCAAGCCTTTCAGCAATCGCCAGATCTTATTATCACATCACGTTACCAGCGCACCCAACAGACAGCCAGACCAACCCTGGACCGTTTTCCCTCTGTACCCTCTGAGACATGGGCCGTTGAAGAATTCACCTATCTTGCACTCGATGGCACAACGACGCTCCACGAGCGCCGCCCGCTGGTGGAAGATTTCTGGACGCGCCTCGAACCTGGCAATGACAAGGGCGGGGGCACCGAGTCCTTTGCAAAGTTTATGACGCGTGTGCAGGGCGTTGTACACGAGCTTAAGTCCTCTAAACAAGAGTTCATTGCCGTCTTTAGCCACGAGCAATTTATTCGTGCCGTCGTCTGGCTCTTGCTCAATAATAAGATGGGCGACGACCCCAGGCTCTGTCGCGATTGCATGGAGCGCTTCAGATTCTTCCTCAAATCGTCTCCTATGCCCAATGGAGCGATCACGCCTGTGCGGCTAGAAGGCGCTGATTCCTGGATCGGTGGTATGATGACCTCTCATCTCGGGCAAGCTGTCGCTGTTCCGATGTAGGAGGCGCGTGCCTCCTACTTGCCGACGTTGAAACGGAAGTGCGCGATATCCCCGTCCTGGATCACATAATCCTTCCCCTCAAGCCGCTGCAGGCCCTTCCTGGCCGCCGCTGCGAATGAGCCGGTCGCCATGAAATCCTCGAAGCGCGTGACCTCTGCGCGGATGAAGCCACGCTCGATGTCGGAGTGGATCTTGCCCGCCGCCTCGGGTGCCTTCGCCCCTCTGGTGACGGTCCAGGCGCGCACCTCGTCCTCGCCAGCCGTCAGGAAGGTGATCAGGTTCAGCAGGCGATAGCCGACCTGGATCACGCGGTCCGCGCCCAGTTCGGGCAGGCCGAGCGCCTCCAGATATTCTTGCGCGTCCTCCGGGGGCAGTTCGGCCAGCTCAGCCTCCAGGCGCGCCGAGACAGCGACGACCTCCGCGCCCTCGTTCTTCGCCTTCCTGGCGATCGTCGCGATCCCCTTCAGCTCGCCCTCCAATGTGGCATCCTGTACATCCTCACCCGCCTGGATCTTCGCCAGCAGCTCGTTGGCAGAGGCGAGCATATCCTCGCTCACGTTGAGCACGTACATGCGTGGCTTCATTGTCAGCAGGAAAAGCTCGTCGAGGAGGGGTGCGTCCTGCGTCTCCAACGCCACCTGACTCGCGGGCCGCATTTCGTTTAGGACTTCCTGCAAACGGCGCAAGACATCCAGTTCGTGCTGGTACTTCTTGTCGCCAGATTTCGCGGCGCGCGTCGTGCGCTCGATGCGCCGCTCGACGGTCGCGAGATCGGTCAGCGCCAGTTCCGCGTCGAGGCTCTCCAGGTCGCGATTGGGATCGATGCTATTGTAGATATGTGGGACATTGTCGTTGGCGAATGTGCGCAGGACAATGGCGAGCGCGTCGGCGTTGCGAATATGGCCCAGAAACTCTGCGCTCAGCCCTTCGCGCTTCTCCTTGCCGGCCTGGGCACCCTGCCCCATGCCTGCGACATCCACGAATTCAACCGTGGTGTAGGTCGTCTTTTTGGGGTGGAATATCTCCGCTAGCGGTTCGAGGCGCGCGTCCGGCACCTGCACGACCGCTACGTTCGCCTGCACGGTGCTCGTCGCGTACCCGCTCACGGGCGCGTTCGCCTTCGTCAGGGCGTTGAAGAGTGTGGTCTTCCCGCTCTGGGGCAGGCCGATGATACCTATAGTAAGAGCCATCTATGTAAGTTCCTTCTTTTATGAGTATGAATGATACCTTTAATGGTGGTATTTATTTTACCATACGTGGATAGCTGGGGATGACTCTCTCAACTATACTGCGCCAATGGGTTTGCTAAGCGGCACCCATCACGGAGCTTATATCTGTTCTCCTTTAAGCATAGCCGCCTCTATCTCACATACTTTCCTTAGTAGGGCTTCGATAGCATCGATCTGCTTGCGAAAGAAATCTCTCCTGCTCCTTATTCCGATGCGAGGAAAAACACGCTCAGCGTCGAGCTCGTGCTTCAAATAGCGGAAGTAAAGAATATTGTATAGACGCCACTCTGGGGCTGCCTCACTACGAATGCCACCGGGGCTCATTAATGTATGCGCTTTATTGACAAGTTCTTTGACTATTTTTCCTTTTTTCACGGGCCCTTTCGCCATTGCAAGCTCGTAGTGATGTGTAACATAATAGGTCTCAGCGAGTCGACAGGTACTGAGAAAGTCGATATTGTGCCAGTTATTCAAAACATCTTTGAGATCGTCAAATGTGATATCGGGCGTTTCGATGTGGAACCGTTCGCGGATGTAGTTGCGAAACAGTTGGCTCTCACTGAGCTCAGGAATATTTCGCTGACGGTTCGGGTTTGAGCCACGCCTGGCCTCATCTAGTAATTCACTTTGCTCCTTGCTCTCGTCTTCCTGCACCGGGTCATCAAATGACTCTTCATTCAATTTGCTCCATATGGCCGCAAAGATAGGAGAAAGTTCATGATAGAATCGTTCTTGCACCTCTGTCAGATTCAGATCCCCACCGCGCCGAAATTTCTCTTCGAAGAGGGCGCTACAGGTAATTTGTAGCAGATATGGGTGTCTACCTGCCTGTTCAACAATCCAGTGCATTTCATCTTCGGTGAAATGCTACCACGCGTCTTGCATCTGCGAGATAATAAATTGTTCTGTTTCTTCCTTTGTGAATGGTCCAAGCGGGTATTCGATGAATAGCCCAAAGAAGGTTGAAGATCTTATTCCTGGATGACACACTTTTGCCAATGGATTGATCGATGCAGTAATATAGTGAACAAGATGGCGTCCAGCCAGATTGCGTAAGTAGGAAAAGAAGGCAAAATCAAACTCTTGACTTTGTGTTATCTTATCGAAAGCGTCCATAAGCAGAACAGGCCGAAATCCCATTCCATGCATATGCTGCAGCAAATATTTGAAATTTGTGCGCCAGTCGTTTGCTGTCAGTTCAAAGCCTTCGGTCTCTCTCCGGTAAGATGCCATAATCTGCCTGCATACATCCTGAAAAAAGTCTTCCTTGTTTTTTTGCTCATAATCTGCAAAGTCGAGGACGACAAAGATAAATTTACTCAAATCGTATCCCAGGCGCTGTTGAATATCTGTATGCGCCAACAATTGTAGCAGCGATGACTTGCCGACCAGGGGTTTTCCAACAATGGAGACGCATTGCTCTTTCAAGAGTTGATCAAAGATAAAAATAAACGCATATATACGCCCGATAAACCGCTCAGGATCGTGTATTACTCCGCGATTGTGAAAGGGATTCGGAGGATATGAACTACTCATGACCGTTGACATCCTTTTTTACTATATAAACTGCCTGTTCATTGTTCAAGGATTTTCATTCGATACCATTATATCTCGTTATAAGTGCCATCTGGGGTCAGGTCGAAGATAGCGGCATGAGAGCAGGTACCACGCGTAAGTAGATGCTGCATGAACGCGCACTTCACTGGCACTCATTGGCACTTATAACAGGATACACTCTCTCTACATCCGAAAATAGAGTGTGTTCAACATGCCTCATACAGGGCATGTGAAAGCTTATACTGCACTATCTATGAAGTACCCAGGTGAGAGCATGATAACGTATACTGAGAAGAGAGATGTATTCTCCAGTCTCGAAAGCGAGAAATAGAAAAGATGGTCACGCAATTTCATATGCCAGATGATGAAAAAGATTATTTGATACAGCAGACTCATGCCGATATGATGCGGGCTGAAAAAAAGCTGCGTGACGCTCTTCAGCGCGGTCAGGGTGTTATCGAGCATGTATGGAGCTATAATACACGAGCCTGGGCAACGTGTGTAAGCGCGGCGGACATAGATGGTGATGGAGCTTATGAAATTCTGGTTGGTTTACGTGATGGACAAGTTTTCGCTTTAACGAAAAATAAGGCGCTCAAGTGGGCAAGCGAAGTATCCCACGATGGAAATGGCATTGAGACGATTGTGGCGCTTCCAAGACGAGGTGACGAAAAATCCGTGCATGTGATCGCAGGGTCACGCAAAGGTATAGTATACGGACTTAATTATCTCGGTGCGCCCAAAGCAACCTGTTCGTTGCAGGGGGAAGTGCGTCACATGTTTATTAACCCGGAACAGCCGGGAGAAGTGATCGTAGGATGCGATGATCACAGCATATACTTCCTCGATAGCCAGACCCTCCAACCAGTGCGCGACAAATTTTCGACACAGGGAAGTATCCGTTGTGTCTTTTCTTACGACATCGATGGTGATGGTCAAAATGAGATCTTTGCAGCCTCTAATGATTTCAACATCTATGTACTGGATAGCAATGGACATCGTAAGAGCCATATCTCTACAAAAGGCGAGAGGGTCTACGCTCTTTTCGTAGCACCTCTTGAAAAGGGTGAGGTAACGCTTCTGGCAGGGGCTGGCAACAAAAAACTTCTTGCCTGGGTACCTTCGGAAATGCGTACCGGCCAGCCACTGACCTTTCGAGAAAAACAGCTTCCCCTCCTGAGAGAGAATACGTTTGAAAGTCCTATTCGTTCTCTCTTCGTTACAGATGTCAACAGAGACGACTTTTCAGAGATCCTCGCCGCAACGGAAAACAGAAACCTTTACATTTTAGATAGGTCCGGCAATACTCTCTGGAAACACCCAGGTGGTCAATCTATCTCCACCCTCTTTGCTCTCGATATAGACCGGGATGGTGCCACCGAGCTGCTTCTGGGCATGGAAGACAATTGCGTACAAATGCTACGTATCGATCTGAACAGACAAGACAACACGCTCTATGAACAAATCTTTAACCTCTATAAAAACTTCTCGCACAAAGAAAGGCAGCTCTTGTACCACCTGGTCGAGCCCCAAAAACACATTCCGCACTATCACCACATGGAAAAAAACAGAGCTGATCTACTTATCGCGCAACGCAAATACGAAGACGCGCTCACGCTCCTCCTGGAGCTACGCAGGCAGAGTTTTCAACACTTATGGTCGGAGCCCATTGATTGTGAAGGGTCCATTCGTGCCATCGATTCTGGTAATTACTTGAGAGATCCCGAAGGCGAACTTGTCGTGGGCACTGATAATGGGCACATCGAAATAATAGATATAAAGCCAAGTTCAGGAAACAAGACGCTGGCAAAGGCCATGAGCAAAGGCGTGTACAGAATTGCCAGCTTAATCAATCCCGACCCTAAAGGCTTCGATCGCATTCTGGTCGCCCTGGATGACCATCGTGTTTGTATCATGGATCACAGAGGAACTATCCAGCGAGAGGTTCCTCTACAAAGCGAAAAAGGCTTGCCCTCCACCCTCTACGTTCACAAGGAATACCAGCAACGTGAACGTGATGCGGGCAGTGAGATTATTGTTGGTACGACCGATGGAAGGATCTGTATCTATGATTCCTCTTTCTTACAACTGATTACATCCTTTGAGACTGAACAAGAAGTGCGCATGCTCTGTACCACTACTTATAATAACCAGGAAATCATCACCGCCAGCACAAAAAATAGTATTCGCCTTTACTCACGAGAAGGCGTCTTGCGCTGGCAATATAACCGTGTGCGTGACCGTGTACGAGCCTTACACGCACGGGACATCGACGGTGATAGCTATCCTGAAATAATCGTAGGCTCCGAAGATTGCAGCGTGTATGTGCTGAGTTATGAAGGGCTTTTGAAATGGCGCTACCTCACACCGCAGCGTGTGCTTGCTGTGGAAATTGCAGATATAAATAACGACGGACGCATCAAAATCCTGGTCGGGTGCGAGGATGGCATTATGTATATCCTTGATAGTGAAGGAGATCTACAGGGAACCTACAACGCCGAAAGCCGTATAACCGCTATTCATGCACAAGATCTTCACCAACCTGGCCTCCATCCCGATGGAATAGTCGAAATAGTAGTAGCTGCTGACCGAAAACTGATCCTCCTGCAGGCGCTTGATCTCCAGCAGATTATCAAACAGATCGATGAGTGCTGGCAAGCGAGCCAGGAGATTTTTAACGACGATGATGCGAGAAACTTCATACTGAATTATGCCGGGCACAAAAATACCAATATCCACATCCTTGCAGTAGCAAAGCTTGCAGGCACCAGCGATCCTAACTATCTAGACCATGTAAAGGATAACCTCGACCTGATCAGAAAAGTTCTGCAAGATAAATCTCTCGAAGTCAGGCTGGAACTGGCTCGTATAGCTGTCAACCTTGAAAGAACCCACGGTGAGCACGCCGAAACCAGGCAAATGGTACGCACAATTTTTCAGGAACTCGCAGCCGACACTGAAGTCGAAGTGCAGTTGACATTCGTTGAGCGCCTACCTAAACTGAAGGATAGCAATCTGTGCTTTGAGTACCTCGAACGCCTGACCCATGATGAGAACGTTCTGGTTCGTCGAGCTGTGATCCGCAAGTTGAACGTGCTGATGAAAGATCACCCGGATAAAGCTTTTTCCCTTCTTCTCAAATTAGCAAAAGACGAGAGTTACGAGCAGCATGAGGTCCTTTCAGGTGACGCAAGAGTGTGGATCTATCAAGAGGTCGGACGCAGCCTTGCCCACTACTTCTCTCTTCACCAGGATAGGCTCTTTCAAAGCATCCAGGAGCTTGCCGCGCAAGGCTGCAGCTTACAGGTCATAGAACAAATCTCCTACTCTTCATCCGACGCTGAGCTGCGTGATCTGTTTGGTACTCTGGCTCAGTTCGTCCAGTTGCCAACGTTAAGCGATGAAAATGAAAGAAATACCTTGCTCGACCACTTGCTCGATAAGGTTGTAATAGCCTTACACGCGATAAGTCAACGTGGTGTGCACGATAGCATGGGCATCCTTCAGATCTATAGGGAACTTCGTCAACTATTTCGTGTGAAAAAAGTCGATGACATCGAACAGTACCAATGGATTGGGGACCAGGATTTGATCGAGCAGATCTCCTACACAGCGAGCGTTTCAGCTATGTTCACAGACCTGACTTGCGTCATACAATATATCAGGCGCTATCGCAAGCGCCAGGTCCTGGCAGAACGCCTGACCGCATTGATTCAAGCTTACGACCACCTGAAAAAACTCCTTGTCCAGACCTCGCAGAGCGAAGCAAAGCATGTGCATACAAGCAATAATGTGGGGCATCCACAACTCCTGATCCACGCACCAGAGGATCATATCTTCCTCTATATCATTAAGAGATGGATGGATGTTGTCTTTGCGGAAATCGAGAAAATTAGAGGGAAGGCAGAGCTGCGCACTGAGCTAAAGCATACCAATGCCTGGCTCGAAGAGCTGGTCGTGCTCTCTTTACAAATCACAAATGTTGAACACTGTCCCGCTGAATGTGTACATATACAGCTAGAGGAGAGTCCTGACTTCGAGATAAAGGGCAACGCCGCTGTTACTATTGATGAAGTGGGTGAAACACGTCCGGCCATAGCGGAGTTTACGATCCATCCGCTTTCACCTACAGTACACTGCGTTTTTCAGATTGCCTACACCGATGCAGCAGGCTTCCAGACCAGGCCTTTCGCTGACACGATGGAACTACAACGCAATAAAGAGCCATTCAGACACATACCTGATCACTATCGTGTTGGAATGCCGCTACAAGCGGGAGAGCTGGACCGCAAATTGTTCTTTGGACGTAAGTATGATATCTCTACCTTATTGGAAAAGTTGACGAGAACCGACGCTAATAGCCTGATCATCTTTTACGGCCAACGCCGCTCTGGAAAGACCAGCCTCTTGAACCGACTTGAGGACGATATCCTCGCCATGCATCAGCACATACCTGTCCAGATCGATCTTCACGCAATGGCACTTACAGAGAGCATCGCTCAACTCCTAAAAGAGATAACGCAGGTTATCTCCACTAGCCTGGAAAAGAGAGTTATACATCCTCCTCTTTACGAGAAGCTCGTTCTCCATAATAGCCCGGCTGCCGCATTTAGCATCTTCCTTGAGAACGTGCTTGAGCAACTTGCGCCGAGAAGGCTAATTCTGCTCATCGATGAGTTCGAGGTATTACAGGAGCAGATGGAGCGGGGGTGTCTCCCGCACTCTTTCTTCCAATACCTGCGCAGCCTGCTTCAACATAAGCAAGGCGTCTCCTTTCTCCTGGCCGGAGCTCCAGCTATTCATCACTTGACTGAATGGTATATGTCCGCCTTTTTCAATATCGCTTATGCCCACAAAATCTCGAAGTTTGAAAGCGAGGAGGCGAAAGAGCTGATCACAAAGCCTGTCATCGATTACCTCAAGTACGATGATCTTGCGCTACAAAAGCTACATCAACTTACCGATGACCAACCTTACCTCATTCATCTTATGGGCACACTGCTTATTGAGCATTGCAATAAGAAAGAAAAGAACTACGTGACAGTGAACGACGTCAACGTGGTAGCTGATCAAGTCATCCATACACAGGGCAATCACTTCCAGTGGATCTGGAATCAAGTTCGGGGTGCGCCAATGGCTCGCCTCGTGCTCTCAATACTGGCACAGGGAGATGAAGAGGAGCGATTTTCTTTCGGCGGCATACACACGGCATTAGAAGATCTGAGTTGCCATTCCCAAAAAGCCGACCTGCTCAATATATTAAATAAACTCGTCGATGAAGAGTTTATCCAGGAAGAAAAGATCGATGAACGACCCGAGAGCTTCCAATACAGGATACCTGTCGGTCTTACGCGCGCCTGGCTGCGTACAATAAAACCGCTTGAGTGGACCGAAAGCGAACTGCCATCAGTCCATGATAATCCTATAGAGGTCTGATCCTTCCATGATACATGCTTGCTTCCATGCCTAAAAAGCACGAAAAGCAAGCATCAGCCAACTGGTTGCACTGACCTCTTTCCGCATAAAAACATAGTTATGACAATCGTTCACCCTTCTAGAGACGAAAAAGGTCTGACCTGATAGACCTCTTCTAGTCGCCCTAGCAGCACATCAACGGGCACCTTGACGTGTAATCGACAGGCATTTGTCTCCGTAGAGCTGAACGTACCGTTCTCAAAGAGTTTGTTGGATGGGCATCCCCCTCCGCAAAATAGAAAGTAGTCGCAGGTCTCTCGACACATTTCTACGCCCCTTTCGATCTGCGTATTTATCTCTGTAAACTTTGGATGCATCAATACATCATCCAGAGAGGAGTGCGCTACGTTCCCAAAAACGAAGGCGTTATCAACCTGGTGGCCGGTACTGAGCAGTTCTGGTGAGAAGGTAGAGATGTTTCCGTTACAGTCGAAGTTGAGATACTTCAGCGCGACGTTGGTTACAAAACGCCTGGGAGACTGGCTGTCAAAAAGTGCGCTGAACATGTTTTCAACCTCGCGTATAATAACTGGTTGCTCCGACTCTATGCTTAGCGTAAGGATACGGGAGAAGAATGCCCGGTAGCGCTCGATCATTGCTCCTGTCTGCAATGTAGAGTGCAGATTGGCGCCGGTGACCTCTTCCGGGTTGAAACCAAGGCGTGCCGGCTGCAACTCCGTAAAAAACTGCCAGATTGCATCCGGATATTGCACAGACTCATTAGTAATGACTGCGATGACGCCGTATTCTATCTCATTTTCGCGGAGTAACTCTACTCCACGCAGGGCACTCTGGAAGCTTCCCCGCCCTGCCCGATCCACACGATTTGCATTATGAATATGCTCAGGGCCATCAAGGCTCACCCCTACGCGCACATTGTAATCCTTGAAAAAATCACACCACGCCTGGTTGATGAGCGTCGCGTTCGTTTGCAACGAATTGACGATACGGACACCTTGCGTGTTCCATCGCTGCTGAAGCTCAAAAGCCTCCCGATAAAAGGATATCGGCAATATCAGTGGCTCTCCCGCATGCCACAGAATGGTAATATCGCGTGAGACAAAACGCGATGGAAGTACAAGTTGGAAAATCTGTGTTAGTACTTCTGTTCTGATGCGTTTCGTATTCAAGCGATAAGGCAAATAACAGTAGCAGCAATTAAGGTTACAAAAGGGAGTCGGCTGGATCACTACTGTATCTATCTTCACCCTGGCCGTTTCTTTCTCCAGATGAACATCTGATATATACAGCTTCACGACCTACATGGGTTCCGCCTATGCCGTTCTCTGCAACATATATAATGCTCTACCAGACATCAGTCCAATCCATCCACGGAATAACTCCTGTCGGATATCTACCTTTCTCAGTACTTTCAGTATGTCCCCCAAATATTTCCCAACGCCTCAGATAATGCATAACAAAGGTTCTCTCTCCACGAACATCGTCGACAAGGATGTCTCTTTGTATGTGCGACCGTATCTGCGATGCACGCGCTGCGATCGACACATCGACTTGATTCACTTCAGGCGTTTCCATTTAGCGGTTTCTTTCCTTTCCTGAAAGCGATAGAACTTTCCACACGTAGTACCACTTTCATAACTGTTTTATCCTAAGATACAAATTCTGAGATGTCTATTATACTTTTCTTCTTATCTTATCATAGTTTTTATAAGTACAAACACAGGAATGCTACGGTACCAAAAACCAGTATAATGAGTGCTGAGTACAAAATAGTGCGGTATATAATGTTGTTGTATATGATAATATCATCACTCAGGTCAGAATAGTCGTTCTTTAACGGCATATCGATCCTGCTTGTATAAAAAAAATGTTCATCGAGCAATACAAAGTTGATGCCATCCACCTTCTTGCTTGTCTTGCGCATACCGCTATCCTTCTGTAGATCTATCTACGCTTGTAAAGATTTTTTCGCTCGCATCGAAAAGCTCTCAGAATGCCTCACATGCTGATACTACTATAGACGCTTTCTTCTGCACAAAATCAAAAACAATTAGCTTCTGATGTAGAAAACTATAGTATTTATCGTTTGAAAGTACTGGCATACATACAGGCCTCTCCTTGCACGATGCCACTCCCAGTCCCTTGACACCTGGTTGGCAATCCCTGGCACGAGAAGTAATTTATACTAGCAACAAGGCAGTTCTCATAGCAAGATCAAGAACGGAGAAATCACATGAACCGGTTCCTTCATTCCATTGAAGTAATGCTACTGTTGTTTATCGCTTTCGTCTGTATCATCCTGGACATTGGAGATGCGTTTAACCTCTTCAACTTCTTGCCCACTAGCTACATTTTATTGGCACTGCTCTTCTTGAGCGCCGTAGTGTTAGGTACTCTTGCCTCCCTACTTAACGATCTTTCAACATTAAGCAAGGACATCCGCAGGGCAGCAAGAGAGGACGACATTGCTTATCTACAGAGGGCCTATATGCAAGTTGGTGAGAATTTACGTCGTGTGCTGGGAGACGGTTTTTTTA
>Ga0137365_10000860_pt1 | contig 22281 bp, 19 predicted proteins | sample SagtaG_9_FD_104799 | JGI IMG/M metagenome (GOLD analysis project Ga0137365, IMG submission 104799) | Vadose zone soil microbial communities from Sagehorn Ranch, Mendocino, California, USA - Sage1_L_40_16 metaG | ecosystem: Environmental > Terrestrial > Soil > Vadose zone | place: USA...
AAAGTGGTGCGCATTCGGCCCGGAACAAAATCAGTGGTGCTTGGGGTCACGGGATCCATCGCCGCTTACAAATCCGCGGAGCTCGCCAGCCTGCTCGTCAAACAGGGCCACGAAGCCTTTGTGGTAATGACACAGGACGCGACGGAGTTTATTTCCCCGCTCACGTTGCAGACACTTTCCAAAAATCCGGTGACGACGAGCTTCTACGATGAAAAAGAAAATTGGCGGCCCGGTCATATTGAGCTCGCCGATCGCGCGAACCTGCTCCTGATTGCGCCTGCTACGGCTCACATCATCGCCGAACTCGCGCACGGCCTGTCTGGCCATCCCCTCGCCGCCATTGCGCTCGCCACGCGCGCGCCGATTCTGCTCGCACCCGCCATGAATGGAAAAATGTGGGGGCATAGCGCGACGCAGGAGAATGTCGAAAAATTGAAAGCGCGCGGCGTCGAGTTTATTGGACCGGAAGAAGGAATGCTGGCGTGCGGCTACGAAGGCATCGGCCGGCTGTGGAAGGTGAATGATATCGCGTTCCGCGCAGAGTTCCTGCTCGCTCGTCAGGATAATTTGATCGCGTGAGATTCCTCATCACGGCGGGCCCGACGCGCGAGCCGATCGATCCAGTTCGCTATGTTTCGAATCGTTCGTCTGGAAAAATGGGTTACGCCATCGCCGAAGCGGCTCTCGCCGCCGGACACGATGTCACTTTGATTTCCGGTCCCGTGAATCTCGATCCGCCGCGCGGCGCGCAGTTCGTGTCGATCTTGACCAGTGATGAAATGTACAAGGCTGTTCATCGGTACGCGCGCGCTTGCGACGTGCTCGTGATGTGCGCGGCAGTTGCCGATTACAAGCCGGCAAAAGTTTCCGCGACGAAAATTAAAAAGCGCAACGCAACTCTCTCGATCGAATTGGTTCCCTCACGCGACATTCTCGCGTCGCTTCCAAAACGAGATCGACACTGTCTCGTCGTTGGGTTCGCCGCCGAGACAAATGACCTCGAGGAAAATGCGCAAAAGAAGCTGCGTGCGAAAAATTGCGATATCATCGTGGCGAACGATGTGAGCGGCGCAGATTCGGGAATGGAAAGCGATGCAAATGAAGTCACAATCTTCTTTCGAAACGGCGGAAGAGAAAAAATTTTGCGAGCACCAAAAAAAATTATCGCGCGCAAGCTCGTAAAAATATTTTTAAATTCGCGCGAAAAACGTTTGACAAAAAAAATGTGGTGATTACTGAACTTGTGTAAGTGAAGTCATTCCCAACTCTTCACAGAACTCCGCACGTTGCGGATTGAAAGGGGGGAATCGAGTCGATGGCAAAGAAGAAAAAAGCAGCAAAGAAAAAAACAGCGAAGAGAAAGAGGCACTAAGGCCCAACGCTCGTTAACAGCCCCGAAAGCTTTCGGGGTCGCAATCCCTAACTTCAACCCGGGAGGAGAATTTATTTTCCTCCCGGTTTTTTTTGCGCGTTTCTGTAGGCGTCCGCTCTCTTGGCCGACACGGCGCATGCATGTTTGCAATCTTAGTGCCACGCTTCGCAGAGCGAAAGCGTCTACAGGTTGGAAATAATTTGGCAGAGCTTGAGCGCGATTCTATTTATCTCTCACCATGAAGCATTATCTTGACGCGGCGGAGAAAGCTGCGCGCGCCGCGGGCGAACTGCTTCGTCAAAATTTTCAGCAGCCACTGCGCGTCAACTCCGCCCTGGCTCACGATATTAAATTGGAAATTGACGTTCAATCACAGGAGTTAATCACCAGGTTGCTCCTCGGAGAATTCCCTGAACACGCGCTTTACGGCGAAGAGGGAATCGTCGGCGACCAATTAAGCGAGCACCAATGGGTCGTCGATCCGCTTGACGGCACCGTCAATTATTTCTACGGCATTCCCCATTTTTGCATCTCGATTGCGTTGCGTCTCCGCGGCGAGATCATCGTTGGCGTCATCTACGATCCGATCCGTGAGGAAATGTGGACAGGACAAAAAGGCGAGAGTCCAAAGTTGAATGGCCATCATTTTCACGTGAGCAACCGCGCAGATCTGGCTGAAGCCGTGATTTCCGTCGGACTTGCCAAGACCGGAGAGACAATCGATGCGAACCTTCCGTTGCTCCGGGAAATGGTCCATCGTGTCCGCAAGTGCCGCGTGCTTGGCAGCGCTGCGCTGGACATGGCTTATGTCGCTTGCGGACGTTTCGATGCTTACATTGAACAGGGAATCAGTCTCTGGGATATTGCCGGCGGCTGGCTCCTGATTGAAACCGCCGGCGGAACTGTCGATCTTCGTCCGCGCGAGGACATGAAAGACAAATACCGCATTGTCGCCTCTAATGGGCTGATCGATCTAAAACTTTGACCCGATGATTCGATGTGGAATCGGCTACGACGTGCATCGTCTTGCGAAAGGACGAAGACTCATTCTTGGCGGCGTGGAGATCGCGCATTCGCGCGGACTCGAAGGACACTCGGACGCGGACGTCTTGTCGCACGCAATCGCAGATGCGCTGCTCGGTGCGATTGCCGCGGGCGACATCGGCCAACACTTTCCCGATACGGACAAATCAATTCGCGGCATCAGCAGCATCGAAATCTTGCGCCGGGTGACCGCGCTGCTGGCGAAGAACAAAGCGCGCGCTACCAATGTTGATGTAACAATTCTTGCCGAAGCCCCGAAAATTACGCCACACATTCCAGCGATGCGGAAAATAATTGCGCAGGCAATCGGCGTGCACGAATCGCGCATTGGCATCAAAGCGACAACAAACGAAGGCCTCGGCGCGATCGGCCGTAGTGAAGGCATCGCCGCGATGGCGGTGGCGATGGTCGAGCAAGAATGACTACATTGTCATTCCGAGCGAACTCGAGGAATCTCTTACTGTTAATCAGAAAACAATTAGCGATGTCTCGACTCCGCTCGACATGACAAATGCGCTTTTTTAATACTTACTCGCGCGAGGTGGAGGAATTCGAACCGCGTGATCCAAGCGAACGCAAGGTCAGCATCTATACCTGCGGGCCCACTGTTTACAGCCGCGCCCACATCGGAAATTTTCGAGCCTATATCTTCGAAGATTTGCTTCAGCGGCATCTCGAACTGCGCGGTTACAACGTACATCGCGTGATGAACATGACCGACGTGGACGACAAGACGATCCGCGGCGCGTGCGAGGCGAACATTCCGCTCGCGGAATTTACTGCGCCGTTCAAACAGGCATTCTTCGAAGATATCGAAACTCTGCGGATCAAGCGCGCGGACGAATTTCCCGCTGCGACCGATCAGCATTACATCGACAGAATGATCGAGATGATCGGCACGCTCATCTCGCGCGGTCTCGCTTATCAAGCGGACGACAAGTCGGTTTATTTTCGGATCAACAAATTTCCAGATTACGGAAAGCTCGCGCATTTCGATCTCACGCAGTTGCAATCGACTGGGCGGGTGAAGCACGACGAATACGACAAGGAACACATTGGCGATTTTGCGCTTTGGAAAGCGTGGGATGAAGAAGATGGCGATGTAGGTTGGGAAAGCCCGTGGGGCCGCGGCCGTCCCGGCTGGCACATCGAATGCAGCGCAATGGCAACGGCGTTACTCGGCGATCAGATCGACATCCACTGCGGTGGAGTCGATAACATTTTCCCGCATCACGAAGCGGAGATCGCGCAGAGTGAAGGTGTCACCGAAAAAAAATTTGCGCGCTACTGGCTGCATTGCGCGCATTTGCTGGTCGATGGCCAGAAGATGTCGAAATCGCTCGGAAATTTCTATACGCTGCCGAACCTTTTGGAAAAGGGATACACCGGCCGCGAAATTCGTTACGCGCTGATGCGCGTGCATTATCGCGCGCCGCTGAATTTCACATGGGAAGGAATGGAGGAAGCGCGGCAAGCGCTCGCCCGTATCGATGAGTGGCTGGGGCGGCTGCGTGAAGTGGTCGCAAAAAAATTCGACAACGGAAAAGACAAGACGGGACCCCGGGAGCAATTTGAAGAAGCGCTCGATGATGACCTGAACATTTCCGCAGCGCTCGGTTTTTTATTCGAGACAATTCGCGAAACAAATCGCGCGATGGATCGAAACGAACTCGATGCCTCCTCGGCAAAGGCTTGGTTGGATTGGTGGAAACGCATAAACAATGTTCTCGACCTAGAAATTGAAAACGAAATCCTGCTGCCAGCGGAAGTTGCGCAGCTCGCAAAAGACCGCGAGAACGCAAGGCGGGAAAAAAATTGGAACCAAAGCGACGAATTGCGCGACCGGATCTCTGCGCGCGGGTGGGAAGTTCGCGATACAAAAGACGGCCAAAAACTCACGCCGCGCGGCACGTCGTGATCTGGGTAGCGCATGCGTCTCGCGTGCTGATTGCGGTGTCTCGCCGCAACGAACTTTTCTTCAGTTCGGATATCAAAACAGTTTCGGTAATCGAGAGAAAGTTCGCGATGGCGGGACACCATCGCCAGCACGCGAGACGCGTGCGCTACCCAGACGAGGACGCGCGCCTACCAGAACTAAAGCGGCGCAAATTTGCGCTCGCAGAACGCGTCATGCTCTGGTCATCTTGAGACCTGACAAATGTTTGCGCCCGCCGATTTTCTTGACCTCGAACGCACGGCTCATCCGAAGTTGTTCGAAAACCAGAATTACGTCTGGGATGCGCTCAAACAAATCGCCAGTTATTTGCAATTCCGCTTGAAGCCCGCGGTATTGGGCGAGTTGCTAGGCAAACCATTCATCAGCAATCACGTCTTCATCGGCAGAGGTACCGTCGTGGAGCAAGGCGCGGTGCTGAAAGGTCCGGCATGGATCGGCGAAAACTGTCAGATCCGCAGCGGCTGCTACGTGCGCGAAAACGTGATCGCCGGCGATGGCGTGGTGATGGGAAACTCGTGTGAATTCAAGAATTGCATTCTCTTCGACGAAGCGCAGGTGCCGCACTTTAATTACGTCGGCGATTCCATCCTCGGTCACCACGTTCATCTTGGCGCAGGCGTGATTCTCTCGAACGTGAAACTCGATCATGGCGAGATCGCGGTCGTGACGCCCGATGGCAATATTCCTACTGGTCTAAGAAAATTCGGCGCGATCGTTGGCGACCGAACAGAAATTGGTTGCAACGCCGTTATTAACCCGGGATCGGTGCTCGGACGCGACTGCATGATTTATCCTGGCGTCAATTTTCGCGGTGTCCTGCCGTACGGTAACGTGGTCAAGCTACGGCAAGAGCTTCAGGTGCTGGACAAACGCGACTGGCCCACAACTTAAAAGAGTGGTCGAAAACACGATCTCGAGGCAAGAGGAAGAGGCGTGGCGGATGGGCGGGGATTCGAACCCCGGGTGCCTTTCGGCACACACGCTTTCCAGGCGTGCACAATAGACCGCTCTGTCACCCATCCTTTTTTTGCCGTAGCGGACCCGAAAACGTCCGGGGTTGCACTCTAAAATCCCCGGCGCTCATAGAGCGCCGCTAGAGTTGTCAAAGTTGCAATCGTCGGAACAATTCGTCGAGCGGCAATTGAATGCCGATATAAAATTCACCGAAGTCCGCGTACTCGGCGCTCACCGGATCGAAACGCATTTTGTAAACGATCGCCTTGATCTGAAATGTGTCGCGCGCAAACAAGGTCACGCCCCATTCTGCATCATCGAGGCCAGTCGAACCGGTGATGAGTTGTTTCACTTTCCCGGCGAATTCGCGGCCGACCGCCGCGTGTCCCTTCATTAGTTTGCGGCGCTCATCGTATGGCAGCGCATACCAATTGCGCTGCTCGCCGCGGCGTTTGCTCATATTATAGAAGCACACCACCGGCCAATCGGGCAACGTGGGATAAACGCGCTCCTGCCGGTAATGTTTTATCCGTTCACGAAACGATTTCATCGCTTCCGCGAACTTCTCCGATTCCGGCTTGATGTTTTCCTCCTTCTCGAGGGTCTGCGCGTATTCTTCATCGGTTGTGATGTACTCGCTCTCCTCGGTGAGCGAGAGATAGCTGTAAACGGGCGTCAGCACATCGGCGCCCAACGATACCGAGAGTCGCTTCTCGATCTTGTTGGCGTTGTGCAGATCGGGCGTAATTAGCATGAATCCAATGGCCGACTTCGGTGTTATCATGCTGAGGATGAGCAATTGCGTCGAATCCATTGCGCGCACTTCCTGCACAAGCGACGAAAGATTCGTCTTGGCAGCGTTCTGCTCTTCCCGGCTGAGCAACTGCCATTGACCGTACTCGATCCGGTAAAACAAATGCAGACAATGCCAGCCTTCCTCGGGAACGAGCGCATTCTTGTCAGTCATAGCGCTAGTCTCTCCCGCGCGGAGTCGCGGTCAAGGGTAGCGCACTGCCTGCCCTGAGCGTAGTCGAACGGGCGTCTCGCGTGCTGGCGAGCGCGTCCCGCGATCGCGAACTTTTCTTCGGCATTATTCTTTCGTGCGGCCGGAATCGAGGGCAAAGTTCGTTTTGGCGGGACGCCAACACCAGCGCGTGAGACCGGTGCGCTACCCGGACGGTCGCTCATCCGCGATAGGGCTTTCCGCACGCGGCAAATGCGCCATGCAATATTCCTCGCCGTCGCGCGCGACGCGGAAATCGAGATTCGGATCGCTTAATTCCGTCGCTCCGCAGACTGCGCATTTATGAAGTGGTTCGGCTTCGCTGCGAGACTCGCGAGCAAAACGTTTGCGGCGCGCCGAGACTCCCCCACGGTGCCGCGCCTCGTAAATGATCTCCGGGCCAAAAAAGATCAGATAATTCATGAATGCCGCCACCAGCGCCATGCGATAGGAATTTGGGTTCACGAAAAATCCAAATAGCAAAAAGGCGGCTGAAACCCAGGCGAGCCATTTGATTTTCACCGGCAAGATAAACAAAATGTAAATCACCTGATCGGGATAAAACCGCGCAAACGCGAAAAACAAGGACGCGAACAACATTGAATTGGAAAATCTCGCGCCGAAGAAAAATGCAGCGGCCGTCGTGCCGATCACTCCGACAAAAAAATAAAGCGTCAGCCGAAAAGCCCCCCACGCCTGTTCGAGTCCGTCGCCAATAAACCAGAGAAACCAAAGGAAAAGAATGATCCACAAAAAGCTGGCGGTTTGCGGGAGAAAAATATAAGTGACCAGCCGCCAGACTTCCCCATGGAGGACACGCGCCGGATCCAGATCGAGCACGAAGCTAAAATCCGGATTCAGCCGCACCAGCATGAACACCAGCGCGGTGAGGTCCACGACGATCCGCATCAATCCCGAGACTGCAAGAAAACCGAGGCGTCGTTCGAGTTTATCCAGCCAAGCCATTGTGTTGCGGCACGGTAGAGGAGCATGGCGCAGCTTCAAGGTGGATCGAGCAGTCCGTTGCTCGATGCTAATTAGGCGGCGAAGCCGCATTTTAACATCGCCCGCAGAGCGACCGATCCACCTTTGACTGTGCAGACCCGACGCTTAGCTTCAACGCGTGAGCGAGACCGCGCAAAAAACAACGCCGCTGTACCCAGAGCATGTGCGGCGCGGCGCAAAAATCATTCCGTTTGGCGGGTGGCTAATGCCCGTGCAGTACACGAGCATTATGGAGGAACATCAAGCCGTGCGAAACAACGTCGGGATCTTCGATATTTCGCACATGGGACAATTGATCGTCGAGGGAACCGGCGCGCGCGCATGGCTCAATACGATTCTCACAAACAATATTGACAAGGTCGAAGTCGGCACAGGCCAGTATACTTTTCTCCTCAGCGAGCGCGGCGGAATCATTGATGATCTGATCGCTTACCGGATCGACGAGGAGAAATTTCTGCTCGTCGTGAACGCATCCCGCACCGATGAAGATTTCGCCTGGCTGGAGAAACAGACCGAGGAAGGGCGATCTCCAGAACACCCCGGCGGACCGGAGATCGCCGCTCCTTGTAAAGATGTCGATCTAAAGAATCGCAGCGCGGATTTTGGCGGAGTCGCCATTCAAGGGCCGCGCATCGCGGAATTATTTCATGCGCTCTTCGGAGAGCACGTCGATCTTCCGCCGCGAAATCACATTGTCGATCTTGAGTTCGGCGGAACAAACGTTTCCGTCGCGCGGACCGGTTACACCGGAGAGGACGGCGTCGAAGTTTTCTTTCGCGCCGGCGATGCCACGAAATTCTGGAACGCCGCGCTTGAAAAAGGCAAACCGTTTGGAATCAAACCGTGCGGGCTCGGCGCCCGTGATACATTGCGTCTGGAGATGTGTTATCCGCTCAACGGTTCGGATTTGTCGCCAGAACGGAATCCGATCGAGGCCGGCCTCGGTTTCTTTGTCGATCTAACAAAGCCAAACTTTATCGGCCGCGACGTTTTGCTGCGAACGAAACAAAGCGGCCCGCGAGAAAAGCTCGTTCCGTTTCGGATGAAGGAGAAAGGACCGCCGCCGCGGCCGCATTATTCCATTTTCGAAAACGGCGAGCGCATCGGCGAAGTGACCAGCGGCACGCTTTCTCCGAGCTTGAACTGGGGCGTCGGCATGGCGTATGTCTCGGCACCGCACGCGAAGATCGGCGCCCAGATCGACATCGAAATTCGCGAAAGGAAATTTCCCGCCATCATCGAAAAGAAACCGCTCTACAAAAAATCATGAATGTTCCCGACGATTTGCTTTATACCGAGACCCACGAATGGATTAAGCGCGAGGGTGAGAACGTCCGCATCGGGGTCACCGACCATGCGCAATCTGAATTGACTGACGTCGTCTACATCGAGCTTCCGAAAATGGATCGGCAAGCAAACCCGAAGGAGGCGATTGCCGTTGTCGAATCGGTGAAAGCGGCGAGCGACATCTACGCGCCAGTGAAAGGCAAAGTTGTCGAAGTAAACAAAGCGCTCGAAGCAGACCCGGGGTTAATCAACCGCGAACCCTACGGCCAGGGTTGGATTTTCGTTCTCAAGATCGACAACGCCGACGATCTCAAGCAATTGAAAGACGCAGCAGCGTATAAGGAGCAGATCGGCTAGTGGTCATGTGACGCCTGGACCAAATTCGTTCCCAGAAGGCTGGAGACGGTGTTAATTTAAGAGCGCAAGGATGATGGTATTGAATCCAAACGCGAGCACACTCTGCAGGAGTGCCAGCCGCCGCATCCGGTGTGAAGTAATTTGCACATCCGACACTTGGCAGGTCATGCCTATAACGAACGAAAAGTAGGCAAAATCGAAATAATCCGGCATCCGCTCTCCTGGAAAAACAAGCCCGCCAGCATGTCGACTTTCGCCTGGTTGGTCGCTATCGCCATAAAAAGCGTGGGCGTAGCGCAACCCGAAAACGGTGTGCATAAGACTCCAAGACAACCGTCCCTAGCCCTAACATGAGATGCCCCGTGAAGTGACCGCGCGTCTCGCTCCCGCCTACGCTTACCAGAAATCCCACCGCGAACAAAGCCGCGCACGCCGCCACGACGACAAAGACGAAGAGCACGGTCCGCCCAACATCCTGCTTTTGAGCACGAGCCCGCAACTTCTGCTGCGGCGTGATCAAGATTGTTAGCCACGCCGAGGCGAGAACGAAAAAGGCAAAAGTATCCCAAGCCGCAATTACGTCAGTTGGAAGACGCACGTGGTTCCGTAAAGAAAAGAAAACGGCAGCTCCGGCGGCGCTCCCCAAAATCATCCGATGCCGAGCATCGTGACCAGCAATCGAATCGATCAGGCCTGCCATACGTCGACGCATTAAATGATAGCGGTGCGCTCCTGCAAGCAACACTCCCTAACTAGTCAATTTGCTTTTTAATGGCGAAACCCATGTAACCCCAGCGACCCCATTCGTAATGCGATGTGCGCTGCGGGTCGCGCCGTCCGGTTTTTTTATCGTGCGCGTACGTCTTGGCGACAAATTCGGGGAAGGCAGCGTTCATCTGCACATCGTGCGAAACGAGCAATCCGCCGTCGCGCAGCCGCGGCCAGAACTGCCGAAATTCCCAGAGCATGTGCCTGCAGCTATGCGAGCTATCGTGCAAGAACATGTCGATCGGTGACGGCAGTTGATCGCGCTTGAGGAAATCTTCTACCTTGCCGCGCATTGGCACGAATCCGCCTGAGGCGGATCGCAATTCGTCGGGAATCAAAGCGCCCTGGTCGCAATCTTCGCTCCACTCGATGCTGTACAGCTTGGCTGTCGTGAGTTTTTCATCTGCGAGTGCTTTCAGGATAAATGCCGAAGACATCCCAATGAACCCACCCGACTCGACCACCACCGCCGGCCGGAGCCACCGCACCAACCCGTAGAGCGTTGCGCAATCGAGCGCCCCCATCAGCCCCTGACTGCCGTACGCGTCACGGCGCCGGATCATTTCCGCCATGAAATCGCTGGTTCGAATTTCTGCGGCGAAACGCGCTACGGCGTCCCAAATACCGTAAAAAGGCGTCGAACCTTCCTCGTTCTTATTCGCTTTCTTCGGCCGACGACGCCACCAGGGTCGCCGGAGTACACGCATTGTTTCCATCGATCCGAGAGGCGAAAACATTCGCTGACCTTTCAGCTGACGCGAATGTTTATTTCCTCTGTTCATGGGGAACGGAAATCAGATCGAGAGCGATGACACGCCAATTCCTTGAAATGTCGACGCAGCGGCGGTCAAGTCGTCCTTTTCTCTGCGGCGACGCTGTGCTTAATTCTTTGTTTGCCCGTGAGCAGCAAACCGAAACAGCGTGAGACAGAGCTAAACTTTGAGGGTGCGATGGATCGGCTCGAAGCGATTGTTGAGCAGATGGAATCCGGCAAACTGCCCCTGGAAGAGCTGATTGTGCGCTACGAAGAAGGAATGAATCTGGTGAAAATTTGCCAGGAACGACTTGCCAACGCCGAGCAAAAGATCGAAATCATTGCCCGCAACAGCGCGGGCAAAACCGTAGTGAAAGATTTCGAACCAACGCAAGAAGCGGCAGCAGCAGCCAGCGCCGTCGATGAATCCGAAAGCACAAATGATGAAATCAAACTCTTCTGAATCTTCCGCGCCTGCGCCCTTGCTCGACGGAATCCGTTCGCCCGCCGATATCAAAGCGCTTCGCGAACAAGATCTCCCGCAGCTCGCGCACGAAGTGCGTGATGAGCTCATTAACGTCCTGTCGCAAACCGGAGGTCATCTGGGGCCAAATCTTGGCGTAGTAGAATTGACGATCGCCTTGCATCGCGTCTTCGACACCCCCCGTGATCGATTTGTCATGGACGTGAGCCATCAGGGTTACGTCCATAAAATGTTTACCGGTCGGCTCGATCGTTTTTCTACAATGCGACAGTTCGGCGGCCTCAACGGGTTCCTCTTACGGACCGAAAGCGAGCACGATTGCTATGGCGCTGGCCACGCTGGGACGGCGCTTTCCGCCGGCCTCGGCATGGCGGTGGGACGCGATTTGAAGGGAGGCAACGAGAATATCGTGGTGGTGGCGGGCGACGCCGCCTTCACCTGCGGCATTAGCTACGAAGCGCTCAACAACGTGAAAGCGCATACGAAGCGCTTCATCGTTGTGCTCAACGACAATGAATGGTCGATCGCAAAAAACGTTGGTGCAATCGCAAACTACCTAAACAGCATTGCGACGAGTCCGACCTTTACGCATTTGCACGAGAAGGCGCGCCATTTCGTGCGCGCGATCGCCGGAAAATCGGTTGCTGAGTTTGCGCATAAAGTGGAGGAAAGCGTAAAAGGTCTGATCGTGCCGAGCGTCATTTTCGAGGAACTCGGTTTGCGTTACTACGGGCCGATCGATGGGCACGATATTCCGTTGTTGATTCGGACATTCGAGTTTTTGAAAACACAGGAAGAGCCGGTCCTGCTGCACATTCTCACCAAGAAAGGCAAAGGATATGAGCCGGCCATTAAACAGCCGGATAAATTTCACGGTCTCGGCAAATACAAAATGGAGACCGGCGAGACCGCGCCGACACCGACGCCGACCTACTCGGAAATTATCGGCAAGACGCTTGCGAAGTTCGCGGAGACGAATCAGAAGCTCGTCGCGATCACGGCAGCAATGCCGAGCGGAACCGGCCTCTCGCATTTTGCAAAGGCGCATCCAGCACGTTACTTCGACGTGGGAATCGCGGAAGAGCACGCGGCACTTTTTGCCTGCGGCCTCGCGACACAAGGGTTGACGCCGTTTCTCACGATTTATTCTACGTTCTTCCAGCGCGCCTACGATATGGCGATCCACGACATGGCGATCCAAAAGTTAAACGTCAAGCCCTGCATGGACCGCGCCGGATTAAGCGGTGACGACGGCCCGACACATCATGGTCTGTTCGACATCGGCTACCTGCGGCACATCCCGAACTGGGTACACATGCAGCCGAAAAACGAAGACGAATTCGTGGACATGCTTTGGACGATGGCTCACTACAACTCCGGTCCCATCGCCGTTCGCTATCCACGAGGTTCGGGGACAGGGGCGCAAATCAAAGCAGAACCGAAACTTCTCGAGATCGGCAAGGCGGAAGTCGTGCAACATGGGCGCGAGGTGGCGATCTTTGGATTGGGCAACATGTTTGAGGTTGCCGAAGAAGCCGCGCGCAAACTTGAAGAGAAAGGAATTTCCGTTGCGCTGATCAATCCGCGCTGGATCAAGCCGATGGACACCGGGACGCTCGAATTTTTCGCTCGCAGTGTGGAAGTCGTCTGCACGATCGAGGATCATGTTTTGCACAACGGGTTTGGCTGCGCGGTGATGGAACATTTGCACTCACAAATGATCAACACGCCGGTGGTGCGCATCGGTTGGCCTGATCAATTCATCGAGCACGGCGCCGTTCCAATTCTGCGCAAGAAGCACGGCATCACAGCCGACGCACTAGTTGAAAAGGTGCCCCCGCTATTGCGCAAAAAATCCAGCCTCCGGCCGACTGCGGCCTAATTCAGGCTCACGAGCATGGCGACCCCAGCCGAGAACGATTGCGCTGCGGTTTGCAGTTTGGACCATCGCCATAGCACATGCGCCTCGCAGGCGACGTTAACGTCTCGTCGTCCCGGTCTTGATTGAGTCCGCTTGTGTATTTCTGCTGGCTGTCCGCGGAAAGAACGGGCAATCATTCGCGAACATGAACATCCGACCCCTTCCTCTCGCCGTATCTTTCGTCATGTTTGGGGTTGTTGCCACGCGATCCGCCATGGCAGACGATGCGATTTCGCAGGATGAACTTGTTCGCCGCACCCAGGAGCTGTTCGATGCCGTTGTCCCAGGCGACGCAGAGCCATGGAAAAAATATTTCGCTGATGATTGCATCTTTTCCGATGAAAAAGGACGCACCCTGGACAAGGCCGCGCTGGTTGCCGACATCACACCACTGCCACGCGGCTATTCTGGCACGATCAAGATCGCTAAAGTGCAAAGCATCATCCATGGGGACACCGCGATCCTGAGTTACGATCTCGATGAGACCGAAACGGTTTTCGGCCAAAATCTCACTGCTCGTTATCACAGCACTGACACTTGGCTGCGACGTAACGGCACGTGGCAGATCGTGGCCACTCAGGCCATGCGCTATTACGAAGATCCCGCAGTCGGCAAGGGCGACCCAAAAAAGTTTGCGGACTTTGTTGGCACCTACGAGCTGGCACCCGGACAAACCAGAATCGTTTCCACCGAGGGCGAAAAGTTGTATGTCGAGCGAAAAGGCAAACGCGAGCAACTCCTGCCCGAGACTGCGGATATCTTTTTCCGTAAGGGCGTGGAGGGTCGCGTTCTGTTTCGCTACGCCGATGACAGAAAGGTCGATGCTCTCATCGATCGCCGGAACAACGAAGACATCGTCTGGCGCAAAACAAAGTAAATGGTCGCGCGGATGTACGGCTGACAAGGAGGCCGGCCAGAGCATTGGCGACGAAACCGGAAAATTCTCAACAAAAAGCGAAGGGCGCCTTCGTTTCCGAAAGCGCCCTTCATATTTGATGGCGGTAAGCCGAATTCTGTCGGCGTGATTGCTCACGCGGATGATCATTTATCTCCCCCCGCTTTCGCGGGACGCCCGACGCGCTTGAGCGCATCGTGATGCGACGATACCCGAGGATCAACCCCGAAAAGGTTCGGGGTGTACGGGCCGGCTGCCCTCCCTCTGTTTTGTCTTGCACCGCATGGGGTTTTTCCTGCCTCGCGAATTGCTCCGCGAGCGGTGAGCTCTTACCTCGCCTTTTCACCCTTACCTGATCTTTGTTGCCAAAGAACCGGCGGTGTCTTTTCTGTGACACTTTCCGTCACCGCGATCTTACAACTGCGGTGCCCGCGTGTTTTACGCGGCATGTCGCCGTATGGTGTTCGGACTTTCCTCCAGCAAGCCGCAAGCGGCTCACCAGCGATCATCTGCCATCGGCGGTAATTTAGCATGATTACTATCGAAGAAAAGAGAACCGCGGATTATGCGGATGAAAACGGTTGTATCCACATGCGCTGCGCCGAAGAGCAAGAGGGCGCTGGCCCGGCGGTTTGCAACTTCTTCTAACGTCGAGAGATGTCTCGACCCGTTCGACTTCGCTCAGGGCAAGACTCCCGCTCGACATGACAAGAACTAGAAGGGCGGCGGCACGGTCATAAAGAAAATCGTGATCATTACGAGTGCGATCACCAATTTGCCGATCATTCCGCCGAGATTTCCCAACAAACTTCCCCAGCCTGCCCGGCCGGCGTCGATCATTCTTTTGCCGGCAACGAATTCTCCCAGGATCGCGCCAATCACCGGTGCAACAAACAAGCCGACGATTCCGAAAAAGATGCCGATGAGTGCGCCAAGAATAGCGCCGAACATCCCCCATTTTGTCGCTCCAAAATACCTGGCGCCAAAGTAACCGCTTAGAAAATCGAGCGCATATGTCGCGAGGGTCAGGAGTACAAGAACGACGATGGTCCGCCAACCGATACTTTTCTCTGGGCCAAGCATGATGCGGTGAATGATCGCCGCGGCCAGAATGATCGTCGTTCCCGGGAACACCGGCAGGACCGTGCCGATAAGACCGGCGGCGAATAGCACGATTGTGATCAGCCACCAGAGAAGTTCCATGAACCGTGGATCGTAACGCGTGAATCGAGAATCGCGAAGAGCCCTCCGCTAACGAATCACGATTTCGCGAATCACCATCTTCTTTTTGACCGGCTACATGTCGATCTTATACTGAAAGTCCACACTGAACTCAAAACCGGAGAATTTGTTATGCCACTTGCAGCTGGAACCAAAGCGCCAGATTTCACGTTGTCGACCAAGACCGCTGACAGACCGAAGCAGATCAGGTTGAGCGATAATTTCGGAAAACGAAATACGCTGCTCCTTTTTTTCCCGATGGCTTTCACCGGCACATGCACGGCTGAAATGTGCGACGTCAGTAATGGCCTGAACGCTTACACCGATCTGAACGCTGCCGTTTATGGAATTAGTGGCGACAATCCATTTGCACAGGAGGCGTGGGCGCAAAAAGAGAAGATCACGGTTCCGCTGCTCAGCGACTACGAACATAAAGTCGCGAAAGCATATGACGTGATGTACGACTCCTTTCTGCCGGAACTGAATCTCGGAATGGCGGGCGTAGCGAAACGTTCGGCGTTCATCATCGACAAGAACGGCGTCATTCAATTCGCGGAGAGCAACGATGATGCGAGACAGTTGCCTAACTTCGACAAAATTAAGGCAAAGCTGGCGGAATTAAAATGATTAGCATGCGTCACAGTTGAAAATGCACGACGAATTTAAGACGCTGACGAAATTCGACGCGGGCGAAGGCCGTCAAGGTTTTCTTTTTTCGCTGCCTGCTCTGGAAGAGCAAGGTATCGGCAAAATTTCGCGTTTGCCCGTGAGCATTCGGATCGTGCTCGAATCAGTCCTGCGAAATTGCGACGGAAAAAAAGTCCGGCGCAAAGATGTCGAGACACTTGCGAACTGGAACGCGAAATCGCCTGCGAATGCCGAAATTCCATTCGTCGTCGCGCGCATTGTGCTTCAGGATTTCACCGGCGTGCCGCTGGTTGTGGATCTTGCGGCGATGCGCAGCGCAGTGAAGCGACTCGGCGGCGATCCGAAAATCATCGAGCCGCTCGTGCCTGTCGATCTGGTGGTTGATCACTCGGTGCAAGTCGATTTCTTCGGTTCGGCGCGAGCGTTGCAACTTAACTTGGAAATGGAATTCAAGCGCAATCGCGAGCGTTATCAGTTTCTGAAGTGGGGACAGCAAGCTTTCAAAACTTTCCAGCTCATCCCGCCGGGCATTGGCATCGTTCACCAGGTGAATTTGGAATATCTGGCAAAAGGCGTTCTCTCCTCTCAACCCTCAACTCTCAACTCTCAACTCTTCTTCCCGGACACGCTGGTCGGCACCGACTCGCACACGACCATGATCAACGGGCTGGGCGTGGTTGGCTGGGGCGTAGGTGGAATCGAAGCAGAAGCCGGCATGCTAGGTCAGCCGGTTTATTTTTTAACGCCGGAAGTAGTGGGCGTGCATTTGACCGGGCAGTTGCGCGAAGGCGTCACCGCAACGGACCTGGTGCTGTACATCACGCAATTGCTGCGCGCGCAAAAAGTCGTCGGGAAATTTGTCGAATTTTATGGCGACGGCGCGGCATCCCTGCCAGTTCCTGATCGCGCGACGATTGGAAACATGTCGCCCGAGTACGGCGCGACGATGGGATATTTCCCGGTCGATCAAGAATCGGTGGATTACTTGCGGGCCACGGGGCGCAGCGACGAGCGATGCAGGGCATTCGAAAATTATTTTCGTGCGCAAAAGATGTTCGGCATGCCACGTAAAGGAGAAGTCGATTACAGCTCCGATATCGATGTGGATTTGGCGGACGTGCAGCCGAGCGTCGCCGGACCAAAGCGGCCGCAGGACCGGATCAATTTGCCGGAACTCGGGAAGACATTTCGCGCATTGCTCGAGAAACCGGTGAGAGATGGCGGCTACGGAAAAGTAAAGGTCGATCTTCGCGAAAAACATCTGGTGGAATTGAACGGAAGCCCGCCCCGCAACGGCGAGATGGCTTCGAGCGATACAAAGGAAGATCAAGGAATTAATCCGGGCGACGAGTGGAATAAGATCGAGATGGTGGCAAACCGGCCGACGCCCGATACGCGAAAAGAAATTGAAGCTGAATCCAGCGATGTGTTCGCACATGGGCACAGTCGCATCGGTCATGGCAGCGTCCTGATCGCGGCGATCACGAGCTGCACGAATACGAGCAACCCAAGCGTGATGATCGCAGCCGGTTTATTGGCAAAGAAAGCAGTCGAGCGCGGTCTGCATGTTGATCCTGCGGTGAAAACCTCGCTCGCGCCCGGTTCGCGGATTGTTTCCGATTACCTCGACAAAACCGGACTGCAAAAATATCTCGATCAGCTCGGATTCAATCTCGTCGGCTACGGTTGTACCACCTGCATCGGCAACTCCGGGCCGCTGCATCCAAAAATCGAGAGAGCGATCCACGAATTCGATCTGGTTGCAGCCTCGGTGCTCTCGGGCAACCGAAATTTCGAAGCGCGTGTGCATCAAAACATCAAAGCGAATTTTCTCATGTCTCCCCCGCTGGTGGTTGCTTTTGCGCTGGCGGGGCGAGTGAATATCGATCTTTCGCGCGAGCCGCTCGGGAAAGACAAAGATGGGAAAGAAACGTTCCTGCGCGATCTCTGGCCGAATCTCAGTGAGATCAAGAAGACCATGCAATCCGCCCTCAGGCCGGAAACGTTTCGCAAACTTTATCGCGATTTCGCAGATCAAAACCCGAAGTGGAACGAAATTCCATCAAGCGCGGGCGACATTTACGAGTGGGATGAGAGGAGCGATTACATTCACGAACCGCCGTTCTTCGAGAATTTCTCGATGAAGCCCGGACATATTGAGGAAATCCGCGGCGCGCGCGCACTTGGGATTTTCGGCGATTCAGTCACGACCGATCACATTTCCCCCGCGGGCGCGATCAAGGCCACATCGCCGGCGGGGCAATATCTGGTTTCGCGCGGAATTGAGCACGCCGATTTCAACAGTTACGGCAGCCGGCGTGGAAACGATTTGGTTATGACACGCGGAACATTCGCGAATGTTCGGATCAAAAATTTAATGGTGCCCGGAACAGAAGGCGGAATCACCCTTCATCAACCGAGCGGCGAGCAGATGTCGATCTTCGACGCGGCGATGAAATACGCGGAAACAAAGACGCCATTGATCATCCTGGCTGGTCACGAGTATGGCACTGGTTCATCACGCGACTGGGCGGCGAAAGGGACGCGTTTGTTGGGCGTGAAAGCGGTAGTGGCCGCAAGTTTCGAGCGAATTCACCGATCCAATCTCGTCGGGATGGGCGTGTTACCATTGCAATTTCCCGATGGAACAACGGCGCAATCGCTTGGTCTCGACGGTTCGGAAATCTTTTCGATTACCGGGTTGTCTGATGAAGTTAAGCCTGGGAGAAATGTAACACTCGAGATCGAGGGTAAAGGTCGGCAAAAGCGCTCGGTGTCCCTGAAATTACGGATCGACACGCCAATCGAGATTGATTACTACCGGCACGGCGGGATTCTGCCGTTTGTGTTGCGGCGGTTACTGGCGCGAAAATAAGCCGCTCGTTAGATATCAGTAAAGGATTCCTCAACGGAGCCTGTCCTGAGCGAAGTCGAAGGGCTCGGAATGACAAAGAATCAGCATGGCGGGATTCTGCCGTTCGTGCTGACGCAGTTACTGAGTCGAAAGCCTGATTTCGGCTGGTTACGGACCGCCGCTACAAAAGAATAGATCTTCGCTGGACGGTAATCGGCGAACCATCCACGATGAATGCGGACCGCGGCGGGCTTCCCAACGTTTCAACAAATTCTTCGCCGTAAAGTGTGGCGACGTCCGCGCAAAATTCGAAACTATTTGTGTTCCACATTTTCCAGCGCGGGTGCTCGACCCTGTATTCGCTACAGCCAGCCTGCACACGCGTGTAACCCCAGTGGTGTTGGGTGATGAATTCGGCGTGCGAACCGGCTGGAATGGATTGGGCTTCGCCGGTTCCACTCACCTTGAGCGATTCCCATTTCTGCCCGCGTCGCCAGCTGTATTCGGCGGAAACCCGCGCTCCATCATCGACGATCGCGTGTCGCATCGGCAACGTGACATACGGTTCACCGTAAAATGCGCGGGCGACGAGCGCGATCGCGTGGCGCGGAATGAGCTTACGGACAAAAACAACGCCGCGCCGCCACGTGTCAGCCGATTTTTTCCGAACATAGAAGCGCAAATTCACTTCCTCGAAATTCCGATGCAGCGGGATGGGAAAGCCGAGCAAGCGCGTGTCGAGAAAGAGTAAACCAACAATACTCAGAAACGTTTGGCCGTTTTCGTAATCGATCTCGGTACCGATCGGAACGAGTGGACTAATCAGACGAGGATCGACCACGTAATTGAGCATCGCCAGATAACGCCAGTTGGCGGTGAGAAATGGTTTCACGGAATGCAGGCCTACGGAAACGGTGAGAAATTCCGAACGATTTGAATTCGCCGCGCATATTTGTCATGTCGAGCGGAGTCGAGACATCTCTTATTGGTCATCCGAACGATTTGATAATTTCACAGTGAGAGATTTCTCGACTTCGCTTTCGGCTTCGCTCGAAATGACAAGAAACGAGACTCCTCTCGACTTTCGCTCAGGGCAGGCTTTCGCTTGAAATGACAAGGCAGGTGGGACTGAGCGGCGCGAGAATCCGAGGAATTTCGGCCACCTGGTCACTGCAACAATTTCTCCAGTGACGGATCGGGCTGGGTGCCGAGCGCAGTGGCCCTGGCGTAGTGTCGTTTGGCTAATTCTTTCGAAGCGGGTTGCGTCGTGGCGAGAATGACCGCCAGATTAAAATGGGCGTCTGCGTAATCAGGATTGTTTGCGATAGCCTGAAGGATTTCCTTTTCGGCCTCCTGCTGCCGTCCGTTTTGGCCCGCGGTAATGCCGAGATAATTGTGAGCAGTGGCGCTCTTTGGATTGATCTCGACCGCCTGGCTTAATTCGGCGCGCGCGCGGTCGAACTTGGATTGCCGATAATAAACAATTCCCAGCCTGGTGTGCAAAAACTCATCGTTGGACGAAATCGCCAGAGCCTTTTTCAGAGTTGATTCCGCCGAGCGAAACTTGCCGCTGCGAAGATAAACCACGCCGAGGTTGGAAAGCGCGTAAAGGTTTTTGGGGCTGTTGGCCAGGATCTCCTGATATTGCTTTTCGGCCGTCCGATATTTGCCCTGATCGAAACTCTCTTTCGCCGCCCGTGCAACATTCTGCAGATCATCTGGCACGTCCGGTTTGACGTCGCTGAGCGGCGTAGCGTCGTTGGAGTTATCGGTCGTCGCGCCACCTCTGTCGGGAGGCAATTTTTCTTTTGTATCCGCCTCAGCGATCTTGACCGGGTCTGCCGACGACTTTTTTGCAAAAATAAAGCTCGCCTTCAATATGCCGGGGTTTTCGTTTGAAATGGAGACCACTGGCTGCCGCAGTAAAGCGAGCTCTTCGCTGCTCAATTTTGTGACCGGCTGCGCGAGGAATTCGATCTGCTTGTTCAAAGCATCCGATTTAATTTTCAATTTCGCCAACTCTGCCAGCATGAGTTCCTTTGTCTGATAGCGGTGCGCTTCTTCCTGGCGTTCGCGCACAATGATGTTTCGCAGGAGCTCGTTTTCTTTGGCCAACCGCGCCGTTTCCTCGCTGTCTGCGCCGGCGAGCTTCGCATTCTGCACCTGGAAATTGGCCTCATCCAGTTGAACGCGAAGCTCGGCGACTCTGGCTTCGAAATATTGATTTTGTTTCTGAGTTTCGGTCAATTGCTGTTGAAGCTGAGCCACCTGCCGTTTCGCTTTGTCAAATTCCGCGGCATTTTTCGATGGATCGCCAAGTTTCCGCACGGTCTTCTCTGCATTTGCCAGTTTCTGTTGTAAATCGTCATTCTGGGCAAGCAGTACCTGGACCCGCTGTCCTTCTTCCTTCGCGCCCTTCAACTGAGCGAGCGCGTCGTCGCGTTCCCGGCCAAGAGTCGCGATTTGCTTGCTTGCCTCGGCGAATTTTGTGTTGGCCTCGTCCCTTTGCTTTTCTGCCGTAACCCGCGCCCCTTCAGCGGCGGCAACGGCATCTTTCAGGCGAGCGACTTCTCCGCGTAATTGGAGTTGCTCCCGGGCACTACTGTCTCGCGACGATTGCAGCGCTTTTAACGACCCCTGAACCTGTGCGAGTTGATCGCGAACCTGACCCTCTGATTTCTTGGATTTATCGATTTCATTTTGTGTTTTCTCGAGTTTGGAAGCTGTTTCCTTCAGGCGAACGTTTACCAGTTCCTTTTCCTTCCGTGCGGTCTCGAGATCGCTGCGCGATTTTTCAAGCGCTGCTTCCAGTTGATCGACCTTGCTGCGCAATTTTTTGGTTGCATCTTTGATTGCGGCGTCGCTCGAGATTTCGGCTCCCTGCGGCGCCACGACTTCGGGCCCTGGTTCCGACCATGCCTCACTTTCGGGAAGCGAGGGGGCAATTTCTGGTAAACGACTTGGACCCGCTGTCAGATCATCTTGCCTCGACATCCTCGCTTGAATTCGCAGGATGCCCTCGCCGATCTTACGGGCGCGATATTCCACGATGGCCGGCTGCCAGTCAGCGTGCGATTTGCGCAACTCCTCGATCAAGCTTCCGGCAAATCGATATTTGGCCAGGGCCGTCTTAAACCGGTTTTCGTGCTCCAGTTTTTCGCCTTGTTGGGCTGACAGGTAGGCTTTAAGAAAAATTTCGCTCGGATCGTCTTGCTGTGCGCCCAACTGGTTGAACGGCGGCAGCAAGAAAAAGCCGACAAGCAAAATCGGGCCGATTCGCTCCAGGCGAGAACGGGGCGGAATCATAATCCAGCTGCGCAAGTTACAATCCACGGTTCCTTGGCTCTCAGAATGAAGAGGCCGGCCGGAAAAAGCGAGCCCTTTATCTTTGCAAAACGAGATTCGAATCTTAAAATCTGTTTTCGGCGTCAAAACGATGGTGGCCGTAGCTCAATGGTAGAGCCCCAGATTGTGGTTCTGGTTGTTGCGGGTTCGAGTCCCGTCGGCCACCCTTTTTGCCAGAATGTGAATAGTGATCGGTGACTAGTGAATGGTGGATCCTCGGTACAATTCACCAATTACTTATCATCATTCACCAGCGAAGTGCCTGTAGCTCAACTGGATAGAGCTTCTGACTTCGGATCAGAAGGTTGGGGGTTCGAATCCCTCCAGGCACGCGGCTTGATCGGAAATGATTATTTGTGTTTGGCCCAAATCCAGACGAGGGTAGCCGCCTATTGGATCAAGTTCTGTTCTG
>Ga0137365_10000865_pt1 | contig 22263 bp, 11 predicted proteins | sample SagtaG_9_FD_104799 | JGI IMG/M metagenome (GOLD analysis project Ga0137365, IMG submission 104799) | Vadose zone soil microbial communities from Sagehorn Ranch, Mendocino, California, USA - Sage1_L_40_16 metaG | ecosystem: Environmental > Terrestrial > Soil > Vadose zone | place: USA...
GGAAGTCGATCACGCGCGAGCCCATCTTGAGCTTGATGCGCCCGTCCTGCGGGACGCGCCGCTCGGCGATGTTGAGCTGCGCCATGATCTTCACGCGCGAGGTGAGGGCGGCCCGCATCTTCACCGGCGGCTTCATCACTTCGTGTAGCGCGCCGTCCACGCGATAGCGTACCCGCATCTCGTGCTCGAACGGTTCGATGTGGATGTCGGAGGCGCCGCGCTTCACCGCGTCGGTGAGCAAGCCGTTGATGAGCTTGACCACGGGAGCGTCGTCGGCCAGGTCCTGCGCCTTGACGTCTTCGTCCTGTTCATCCTCGACAACCTCGAGATCCTCGGCCGCCTCCACGGACTTGAGCAGGGTTTGCAGCTGGGCGTCGGACTGCTGGTAGTAGCGCTCGATCGCGTTGCGGAGGGTGTATTCCCCCGCGATGACCGGGAAGACGTCGCAGCGGGTGATGAACTTGATGTCTTCGATCGCCGTCACGTTGTTCGGGTCGGCGATCGCCACCGTCAGGGTTCGCCCCTCGCGCTTGAGCGGCAGGACGCTGTGCTTGGTGGCGATGTCGGGGGGGATGAGCTTCAGGATCTTGGCGTCGACCTCAAAGCGCGACAAGTCCACCGCCGGCATGCGGTACTGCCGGGCCAGCATCTTGCTGACCTCGGTTTCCTCGATAAAGCCGAGCTTGACCAGGGTATAGCCCAGCCGCATCCCGGAGTTTTTCTGCTCCAGGAGGGCCTTGCGGAGCTGCTCTTGGGTGATCAGCCCTTCACGGACAAGGATCTCACCGAGCTTGTCCTGGGTAATCGCAACGCTCGCCGTACGCAACTCATTGAAATTGAAGGCCTAAAATGTGTTTCGGTGCCAGGCCGGTCAAGGTTTTGTGGCCGGAACCCCCGAAAAAGACACGAACGGCTGGATGGCATCGAGCAGTTTCGGGCCGACACCCGACACGCTGTCGAGCCGGCTGAGACTGCCAAATGGACCGTGTTCGGTGCGCCACGCGACGATTCGCTGCGCGAGCGCCGGTCCGACCCGCGGCAACCGTGTGATCTCGCTCACGTCGGCGTGATCCAGATCAACCCGTTCCCCGGGCAGTAGGGGACGGGCAAGCTGAGCGGCGCGGCGCGCCGTTTCCCGCAGTCCACCCGGCTGAAATCCGGTGCTCGATTCGAGTCGAATGTCACCGGGCGGAGCGTTTGGAGAGGGCGACAGCACATATCGCACTCCCGCGCCCGCGAGCGCCAGGAGCGCCAACACGAGAGCGGCGCGACGATCGTCCATTCGGCCAACTTAAACCGCTCCGTGCTGGCGACCGGCACCTAAAAAACGCGGACATGCAAAAACTAGACGCAGCAGACGCAGCCGCGGGCAAGAGTCAATGGGTTTCGGGCGGTGACTGAGCCGTTGACGGTTACCTACATCCCGCGGTGCGTCTGTACATCTAGCTTTTGCATGTCCACGCCGTTATTGCCTCACCAGTGCCACGGCTACATCACCGACGATTTGCAATGATTCCGCGCTCACTTTATCGATCGTGTCTTCAGTGGTGTGATGGTACGGGAAATTGAAATCAATCACATCGATCGTGCGGATTCCTGCCTGCTGCAGCGGTACGTGATCATCCGTGAGTGCCTGGCTTGCACGTGGTTGGAACGCCCGCGAATAGCCGAGCCGGTTCGCCGTTTGCCAGACGCGCTGCACGACCTCGGGCGCGTTTGCCAGCGAAAACCCCTCCTGCTGGATATCCAGGTCCTTGTCGCCGACCATGTCGAACAACACGGCATAAAGGGTCGCATAGCCAGGAGGCTGATGTTTGGCGAAATAGCGCGCGCCAAGCAGCGTCTCAGTCGAGTCGCTGAAATCGCCGTAATCCTCCCCATCCACGAACAGCAGATCTACGCCGACAGTCGGCGGCTTGGCCTTGAGCACATCCGCAACACCCAGCAACACCGCGACACCCGAGGCGCCGTCGTTAGCGCCTGGTACGGGCAGTCGCTGCTGGCCGAGGTTGGCGCTCTTATCCGCGAAGGGCCGCGTATCCCAATGCGCCAGGAACAGGATGCGCTCGGTGGCCTGCGGCCGAAACTGCGCAAAGTAGTTCCGCAGCTTGAGCGTCTGTCCTTTGCTGGTGCGCTGCTGGAAATCCTGTACGATGACCGTATCAGCTCGCGCTCGCAGCTGACTCAGCAGCCAATCGCCCGTCTTCTGATGTCCCACTGTATTGGGGACCCGGGGACCAAAAGCCATTTGCTGCTGCACGTATGTAAATGCGGCACTGCCGCTGAACTCCCGCGTGGCTGAACCCCCGTCACCCGCGCGAGCTTGACATCCCAGAGCAAATGCCACGCACCACGCACCACGCACCACGCACCGTTTCATCGAATCTGCCCCACGCTGGTTGAGAGTTGGACGAAGGCCGTAATCACGAACTGGGAGACCTTGCGGTTCGTTTGCCTCTCCTCATTCAGGACGTACGCCATCTGCAGGCCCGCGCCCATGTTGTTGGGAAGATCGGTGTCCATGGTAAGCTGGGCCTGCGACTGCCGGCTGTCCACGTACGGCACGCAGTCCGGCTGCCCGGCGCGGCGCAGACAGGTCGTATTGTCGGCTACAGAATACCCCGCCGTCGTGCGGATGTTAGAGCGCCAGCGGCCCAGGTGCGGTGGCTTGAAGGAGAAGGTCACGGTGCTATTCTGCCCGTTGCGCACGTTGCGGAACAGATTCCCCGCCGCGACTCGATCCGAGGAGGTCCGGGAGAGGTCCACCGTGGTGAACACGACACCCAGCCACGTGAGGGAAACGGACGGCGTGAAGGACTTGTCGACCGTGCTGGCCAACGAGACGCTCGCCGGCGTTCCGAAGGTCGGCTGTTCGTTCACCGACTCGGCGCGGCGGTAGCCGACCCGGGCACTGATGTTCGACAGGATCCGGCCCACAAACGCGCGCGAGGGTGAGAGCGACCAGGTGATCGCGCCGCTGGGCCATTCCCGGGTCCGGTTGCGGATCGCGACCTGCTGATCGGTGCGCAACGTCCACGCGATGCCCCGCGTGCTCCGGAATATGGCGTTCAGGCGCAGCCCCAGCGGCAGCACCGCCGCGCCGCCCGTCGACAAGCTGGTGCTCTGCGTCGCCGACGTCGCGGGCACGCCATTCACCGCGCGGAAGGCATCGAATCCTCCCAGCGCGAATTGATATCCCGTCGGCGGGGCGTCCGTCGCGCGGCTGAAGCTGGACGCCTGCTGGGCGCCATACGACACGTCGACCCCGGTGATGCGGCCGAGCCACTGCGTGACGACCGAGGAGTCACCGAAGATCGACTGGGCCAGGCGGCGCGTGTCGAGCTGCGCCCCGGTCTCGAACCGGCGCGCGTTACTGAACGCCGCCGGAACCCGGAACGCGCCCGCGGTGTCCCCTTCGGTGCGCGCCGGCTGGCGCGCATTGGGGTCGCGCGTGAAGGAGAACGTGGAAGCGACCGACGCGCGGGGGCGTATCCAGCTTCCCACGCGCGGCGTGAGTGCGAGCGACGACGTAATGAGCCGCTGGGTCTCGATGCCGGCGTTGCTGCCGAACAACGATGCGCGCTGCTGGCGGATGAGGCGGCCGATCGTCGTCGAGTCGCCATAGTCACGCAGATCGCGGGTGGAAGTGGCATCGACGCCGAGCTGGACGCCGGTGAGCGGCGCGAGCGACACGCCACCGGAGTTTTGCCACAGTCGCGTCTGCGAAATCGCCGGCGGTGCCGTATCCCCCGGCAGCTGGATCGGCACGACGAACGTCGCGCGCTCGGCGTCCGACCCCACGATGCCGGAGCGGAAATGGACGCGTGAAGGATTGAGCCGCAGCGACATCCCGCCGAGCCGGACCACCGCGGCGTTCGGCGCCATGGAGTAATCGAGGCTCAAGGCGTAGTTCGACGCGCTCGCCCGCGACAGCTCGGTGCGCACGTCACCGCTGGCCCACAAGCCCGCGACCGACAGCGGATCGAGCAGCCAGCGGGCGAGACCGCCGGCGGCGGTGCGGACGCGGCGCGCGGAAAACGCGTAGCTGGCCGCCGTCGAGCGGGGCGTGCGCAGCCCCTGGAGCGCATCGGCGCGCAGGTCCGTCTGATTCAGGTAGAAGGGCTCGCTCGCGGCCAGCGTGCGCTGGAATGTCACGGGGACGGAGAGTCCCCAGCGATCCGGCAGAAAGCGGTCGACCCGCACCGTCCCGCTGAGGTTCGCCACGTTGTCGGTGACGTAGGACGGATCCTCGGTCAGCTGGCGGAACTGCCCGTCTCGTCGTGACAGCGCCAGCGACAGATCGGCGACGTCTGCGGCCGCGATCGCGATATCGAGGGCGCCGGCCGCGCCGGTCTCGCGCACCACGTCACCCAACCGGATGTCGTCCACCCACAGCTCCGCCTGATCGATGAACACACCATTGTTGATGCGCCACATCCCCGCCGCGATCTCCTGCACCCGCGCCAGGTTCGGGGGCGCGCTCCCCGGATCGTGCACGTGCACGATGTAAGGACCCTCGCACATGACGAACGCGCCGTCGTGCGGCACGAGCGTCGAGTCGGGGCATCCCGGGTACACGTGCGCGCTGTCACCGGAGAGCCACGCCTGCTCGATGCGCGCGCGCAGCGCCAGCCAGCGCTCGAACTGCACCACGACCTCCGGCTCCCACGAGATGGTGCGCGCGGGGGTGTGGTACATGTAAAAGTTGTCCTGGTCCTTGCCCGCCTTGATGAAAAACTCGAGGTCGCCGTCCTCCCACCCCGCCCCGCGGCCCCGCGCCCAGACCCGCAGGGTGCGGTACTTGAGGAAATTCTTGTCGCCTTCGGTCGTGAACCGAAGATAGGCCTCGGCGCGCTCGCCGCGGCCCAGGCCCCGGCCGAGCAGCCGCAACGAGCGCTCGTTGATTTCGGTGGAGCCGATCTGGAAACTCGCGTCGCGGCGTCCCGCCTCGTTCGTCACGCCGGGGGGGGGCGTGTAGCCGAGATCGCGGTTCTCCGTGCTGACGACGGACGCGACGACCTCCCCGATTCCGGTGCCGCGCTCGCCACCGATCCCGGGCAGCGGCGTGTCGCTGCGCTTCACCCACGAGCTGCCGACGAGCCGCACGCGCGCGAGCGCGAAATACACCTGCGGGTCGGGCGTGCCGGGCGCGGCCGGCGGCGGCGCCACGATGGTGATCCGCAGCGATTGCACCTGCCGCAGGCTGGGGCGGGGCGCGCCGATCTGCAGCGTGTCGGTGCGGAACGGAATCCGGTACAGCCGCCATCCCGACGCACCGCCGGACGGACTGGAGACCATGCCGCCATCGCGCACGAAATAGCGCTCGTCGCCGATCGGAAAGACGTAGCGCACAAAGCTCTCGGCGGTGCGCACGCCGGTGAGTGAGTCGAGTACGAAGTCGCCGTCCTGATCTTCCGTATCGACGGCGCCGTTGTGCCGGCCGCAGCGCGAGCGAATGTCGCCGAAGGCGTAGGGGATCAGCTGTCCGTTCGCGGTCGCGGAGCACAGCGGCAGGGTGTCGATGACGGTGCCGGTGGTCGCATCCAGGATGCCGTCCACCACACGATCGGACAAAATGCCTTCGTCGTTCAGCGTCGCGCTCCAGGTTTGGGTGCGGGGATCGCGCTCGGAGTCGAGGCGCCCCGCGCCGGCGCGCCGCACGCCGAAGTACGTCGTGTCGCCTTCGGGGCTCACGGTGAACGATGCGGGCACGAACGCGAGCGCGTCCTCGAACACGCTGCCGAAATCGAACAGCACGGTCGTGCGATGGGCGCGCGCCACTCGCGCCGCGTCTTCCCACACCCAGAACTCCAGGAATTCGACTCGCGAGAGATCGACGCCGGTTGCCGAGAGGGTCTGCACGATCGATCGCCAGCGCGGCGCGTCGTGCGTTGGGCGCGTCCAGTTGGGGAGCCCGAATGACGGCGATGCGGGCCGGTTGTTCGCCAGGCCGAGCACGGTGTCGGGCTTCATCATGAGCCACAGCACCGGCTCCGCCGCCTGCGCCTGGCCGGTGAAGCGCAGCGTGGGATCGATCTGCTGGGGCAGAAACTGGACCGGCACGAACTGGTTGCCGCTCACGTTGTAGGGCAGGCTCTGCCACGTGAGGAACGCGGCGTCATTGGGGTCGAAGCCGCCCGTGACGCCGAGCGGCTCGGCGCCGCGGATCGACGTCGGAATGCTGCCCCAATGCCACAGGTTGTCGGTGAGGGCGATCGAGCGAGCGACGCCGCCCTCGAACTCCTCGATGTAGGCCTGGCCGAAGCGGTTGGGGGACGGCTTCGAGATCGCCAGCTCGCCGTTGATGCTCACGGCCGACGGCACCGTCGTGTGGACGCCCGGCAGCGCATCCATGGCGCGCGTGATCCAGTCCGGCTGGAAGCGGAGCTGCGTGGATATGCCGCCGATGAAGCCCGACGACGGCTCGAAGCCGAGCGGCGGGCGGGTGAAGGTGCTTTGCTCGTTCTGGAAGATGCCCATCAGGTTGACCTGCCCCACCGCGCCCAGATCGTAGCGCGCCGCGAGGCCGTACGTCGTCGTCGGCGCCAGACTGAAGGCGGCCCGCTCCTCGAATTGCGCCCGCACCTGCGCCGCTCCCCCGCTGAACAGGGAATCGGCGTTCTTGAACTGCACCTGGCCGGTCGTGTAATCGATCGTGTAATCGGTTTCGCGCGTCAGCAGCGTGTTGCGCACGTAGATGCGCTCGCTGCCTTCCCGGATCTGGAAGCTGTTCAGGGACAGCACGGAGCGGTCGGCGGACGCGGTGGCATCGACGTGCAGTTTTAGCGCGAAGACCGACGGCGGCCCCTGTGTCGCGAGATAGGCGCGCGGCGTGCGATACAGCGAGTCGTTGCGCTCGGCGGCGACGAGCTTCGTGGCGTCGCCAAACGGCGTCAGATGCGGAAACACGATGAACAGATCCCGCACCGGATCACCCTGATTCGGATCGCGGGCCCGCGGGAAGAGGCGGTTGTACTGATCGAATTGCGTGGGGTCGTTCTCCAATGCGAGCCCGAGGCGCTGCAGGTAGGTATCGCCGGCGGCGCCGCGCTCGCGCTGGTTCACGGTCAGGGCGAGATCGACGCTGGTGCGGTCGATCTCGCGCCCGCCGACGCGGTAGGCGCTGCGGATCTCGAACCGGAATGACGGCGACGCCGCAGTGACCGCCGGTTTGGGATCGTACACGAGCCGCAGCGTGTCCACGACCGCGGTGTCGGGGTTGGCATCGACCGGGAAGGTGCCGATCGAATCGGCCTTGCTCGCGGTGATGTACGAGACGGCGAGGTAATCGCTTTGATCGAGCCGGTTCGCCAAGGCGAACCACGTGCCGGTGGGATCGACGTAGTAGTCCTTGCCTTCCTGCAGGATCTCCCACTCGAAGGGGCCCTCGCGCTGCATCGCGCAATCCACTGCGCGGCTCCCCGGCGCGCACGCCACGGCGCGCACGCCGCCTACGTTCTGGTTGCCGCTCGAGCTCGGCGCGATCGCGCGGCGGCGGTACACGCGCAGCGCGCCGACGGTCAGCGAATCGGGGCGCGCCAGCTGATCGAGCTGGAGAATGTCGATCGCGGGATAGCCCGGCAGCGCGCCCGGATCGATGACGAAGAAAAACCGGCCGGCCTCGTAATCGAGGTCGCGCGACTCACGATCGATCGGCTGGCTCGTGACGTCGCCGACGCTGTAGAACCGGTCTTTCACGACATTGCCCTTCTGCTGCGCCAGGATGCCGCGGAACTCCAGCGCCCCCAGCTGGGCGATCGCCTGGACGCCGAAATTGTTGGCAGGGACCGCGGCGGTGATGAACCGCGACGGGGGCGCCTGGAACGTCACGTTGCCGGCCTCGACCCGCCGCAGGACTTCGTCCTCCAGGCCCTCGTACCAGACGTGGAGGTTGTTGTTGGCGTCGAACTCGCGCTGGCTGTCGAAGTCGACGTCGACGTGCAGCCGCTGCCCCACGACACCGGCGGTGCGGATCGCGTACTGCGGATTGGGACTGATCGTGGGGAAGCCGCCGCTGCATCCCGACAGCGAAAACTGCCGCTCCTGCGACGTGCAGCGCAGATTGCGGAACTGATCGGCTTTCAGCTCGAAGCGCAGGTTGAGCTGCATGCCGAGATCGGCGTACTGGCCAAGGACGCCGCGATGCTCGCCGGGGCCGATGCCCTGATAGCTCGGCGGAGCTTCGGGGGACGCGGGAGGGGAGACGGGGGACGGGGCGAGTGCCATCGGTCCGGCTCCGAACACCGGAAACCGGTGAGCGAGAACTGACTGCGCCCATTCGCGCGCGACGAGCGCGGGCGGCACGCGCGCACCGAGGCGGCCGCCCGGCGCCAGTGCCGGATGGCGCGGCGCGACGAGCGGCGGCACGCCAAACGTGTACACAGGAGCCTGCGCATGAACCCGGGGTACGACGAGCGTGAAGGCGAGCAGAACTAGCTGGGCGAGACGCCGCATCCCTTGTAGAGACTTGGGCTGGCGAATATAATGGCGCGACAGACCGTGCGCATTCTGAGCCGTTACATCCTGCGGCAACACCTCCCTCCACTCGGATACGCGTTGGCGGCGCTCACGTTCGCGATGCTCGTCAATCAGATCGCGAAACAGTTCGGCAATTTCGTGGGCAAAGGCCTCCCGTGGACCGCCATCGTCGAAGTGTTCGCGCTGTCGATCCCGTTCATCGTCGCCATGACGCTGCCGATGGCGGTGCTCGTCGCGGTGCTGTACACGTTCAGCCACCTCGCCGCCGACAACGAGGTCACGGCGATGAAGGCAAGCGGCATCAGCGTGCGGCGCCTGCTCGCACCGGTGATCGGCGGCGCGACGGTCGTTGCCCTGATCTCGCTGTTCTGGAATGACCAGATCCTGCCGCGCTCCAATCACCAGCTGCGGACGCTCCTCGTCGACATCCAACGCAAGAAGCCGACGTTTCAGTTGAAGGAACAGGTGATCAATGAAGTCGTGGCCGGGCAATTCTTCCTGCGCGCCGCCCGCATCGACCCCGCCGCGAACACACTGAATGATGTGACGATTTACGATCTGGGGGACCCCGAGCGGCGCCGTATCATCCTGGCCGACTCCGGTCGCATGGCTTATACCCCCGGCGGCACCGATTTGTACCTCACGTTGATCGACGGCGAGGTACACGAAGTGAAGCGGGCCGATACGGAGCACTTCAACCGGACCTTCTACGCCGTCAACCGGATCAAGGTGGCGGGCGTCAGCAACACGTTCGAGCAGACGCAGAACGATGAGTACCGCGGCGACCGCGAGATGACGATCTGCGCGATGCAGGAGGTCGTGGCGCGCGCGCGCCAGGACATGGACCGCGTGCGGCGCGAGACGCTCGCGTCCGTGACGGCCGAGCTGCGGCGGATCGGCAAGTTACACCCGCTGACGCCCCCCCCGGGTCCGGCCGACACCGCAGCACCGCCGCCGACCGCCTACTGCCGGTTCGTCGGCGCGATCAAGCGGCTGGTCGCTCCCCGCGCGGCCGAAGCCGCACAGACCCCCGTGCGGCTGAAACGCCCTCCTGTCTCCCCCCGGTTGCCGCCGACCAACCTCTCGTACGTTGGGCAGCAATCCGCCAGCCCCAGCGCGTACGTGCAGCGGCTGCGCGCGGCCCGCCAGCGCGCCGCGATCTACGAAGTCGAGATCCAGAAGAAGCTGGCGATCGCAGCCGCGTGCCTGATCTTCGCGCTGCTCGGCATGCCGCTCGCCATTCGCTTCCCCCGCGGTGGCGTCGGGCTGGTGATCGGAACGAGCCTCGCCGTGTTTTCCGTCTACTATGTCGGATTGATCGGCGGCGAGGAGCTGGGCGACCGGCTGATCGTGCCGCCGTTCCTGGCGATGTGGACGCCGAATCTCATCTTCCTGACGCTCTCGATCCCGCTGCTGTGGACCGTGCGGCGCGCCGGCAGCACCGCGCACGGCGGGGATTGGGATGAGCTGAAGGAGCAGCTGTTTGGCTGGGTGGGGCGAATTCGAAATGCGAAATGGGGAATGCGAAATTGAGGACGAAATTCCATTTCCCATTTCGACTTCCGCATTTCGCATTCCGAACGCTCGACCGCTACGTGGTGCGCGACTGGCTGCGCGTGTTTCTGGTCACGCTGCTCGGCTTTCCGATTCTCGTCATCGTGATCGATCTGACGGACAAGCTCGACCGCTACATGGGCCGCGGCATCGCGCCGCAGGTGGTCGCGTACTCGTACGTGTTCGACCTGCCGGAAAAAATGTTCCTCGTGCTGCCCGTCGCCGTGCTGTTCGCGACCGTCTTCACCGTCGGTGCGCTGGGGAGGTATTCGGAGCTGACGGCGGCGAAGGCGTCGGGGATTTCGTTTCACCGCCTCGTGCGGCCGCTGTTCATCGCCGCCGGGGCGGCGTTCGTCGCCGGGCTGCTGCTGGGCGAGATCGCACCGGCGGCGACGGCGCACCGGATGGAGATGCTCGGCGAGAAGGCGCAGCGTGCCACGAGCTCGCGCTACAACTTCGTCTATCGCGCCGATCGCGGGTGGGTGTATGCGATTCGGTCGCTGGAGCTGCGGACCAAAGAGATGACGGACCTCGTGCTGGAGCGCGAGGGCACCAGCGTCACCTATCCGACGATCGTGCTGGCGGCGCAGCGCGCGGTCTACAGCGACACCGGCCCGGCGGCGCTGACCAAGTCGCCGCGCTGGCGGCTGCATCGTGGCGCGCTGCGCTACCTCGCGGGCAGCGAGCCGACCGGGGAAGTCGCGTTCGAGTTCGATTCGCTCGAGTCGCGGACGCTGCTGGAGCGGCCGGTGGATCTGCTCGCCGAGCCGAAGACGCCGGAAGAGATGCGGTACGCGGAGCTGCGACGCTACATCGACGCGCTGGCGCGCAGCGGCTCGAACGCGAAGAAGCTGCAGGTCGATCTCGCGCTCAAGATCGCGATTCCGTTCATTTGTTTGTTGATCGCGCTGTTCGGCGCGCCGCTCGCCATCTCGACGCCCAAGAGCGGCGCGGCGTGGGGCGTCGCGGCCAGCCTCGCCACCACGTTCATCGTGCTGTTGATGTTCCAGCTGGCGAAGGCCATCGGCGCGGGCGGCGTCCTGCCGCCGCTGCTCGCGGCGTGGGGCCCGAACATTCTCGTTGCGGTCGCGGCTGTGTATCTGCTCCGTAAAGCCCCCACCTAGCGTCCTTGACGGGGTCCCCAGCGCGGACCACTTTCTCCCCCGTCGAATGTTTCCCGGTACGTTGCTTCCAGTCCTTCTGAAGAGAGGTCCATTCATGCGTTGGATCGTTCGCTCAGGCCGCGTCATCGTGGCCGCGTTGGTCTTTTCAGGGTTCGTTACCGGGACCGGGCATGCCCAGGGCGTCACCACCGGCGCCGTCGCCGGGATCGCCATCGACTCGGCAAGCCGGGCGCCACTGGACGGCGCACGCGTCGTCGCGGTGCACGTGCCGTCCGGGACGACGTACGCGGCGGCGACCCGCGCCGATGGCCGCTTCACGATCCCGGGGATGCGCGTAGGCGGCCCGTATCGCGTGACCGTGTCGTTGGTGGGGTACCGGCCGGAAGTCCAGAACGGCATTGGCGTGACGCTCGGCGTCACGAGCGACCTCCGATTCGCGCTCAGACAGGTGAGCGTCGAGCTGGAGCCGATCACGGTGACCGCGACCACCGGCACCGTGTTCAGCTCGCAACGAACGGGTGCGGCGACGACTCTACCAACCGAAGCGCTCGCCCACCTGCCGACGATCAGCCGCCGAGTGGAGGATCTGCTCCGGCTCAGCCCGCAATACAGCCCGATGTCGTTGGGATTCTCGTTCGCCGGACAGGACAACCGGCTGAACAACATGACGATCGACGGATCGTACTTCAACAACTCGTTCGGCCTGGCTGGACAGCCCGGCGACCGGACGCTTGTGACACCGATCTCGCTCGACGCGCTCGAGCAGGTGCAGGTGAATATCGCGCCGTATGACGTGCGCCAGGGCAACTTCGTGGGCGCCGGCATTAACATGGTGACCAAGAGCGGCAGCAACGAGTACACTGGCTCAGTCTTTTACAATACGCGCAACAACGACTTCGTCGGGACGCAGGCCGGGGCGAACAAATTCAATCCAGGCACATTCCAGTACCGCGATATCGGTGTCGCGTTGGGCGGACCGATCATCCGCAACAAGTTGTTCTTTTTCACGACCTTTGAGGACGATCGCCAGACCAATCCGGGCACGACGTTCAAGGCGTGGTCGGGACTAGCGAGCGACAGTGGGCCAAACGTGACACGCGTGCTCGCTTCCGACCTCGACTCGCTCAGTAGTTACCTCCGAAACAACTTCAATTATGAAACAGGTCCGTATCAGGGATACGACTTCAAGACTCCGTCGACGCGGTTCATCGCGCGCGCCGATTACAACCTGAACGACCACAACAAGTTCAGCCTGCGCTATAATCTGCTGAACTCAACCGCCGACATCTTGGTCTCGAACTCGGCATCGGACGGCTTGGGCTTCCGGCGCGGCACCAAGCAATCGCTGAACTTCGCCAACTCGAACTACGCCATCCTGGAGAACATTCGATCCATTGTGGGCGAATGGAACTCGACGATTGGCCGCAACAAGTCCAACAATCTGATCGTCGGTTACAACTCGAGCAACGAGAGCCGGAAGAACGTCGAAGGGCCATGGTTCCCGGAGGTAGAGATCCTCTCGGGCGCCAACAACTACACGACATTCGGATTCGAGCCGTTCACGCCGGACAATAAGCTGTTTTATCACAGCTATCAGCTGCAGGACAACTTTACGCTCTACCTGCCGAAGCACTCGGTGACGCTCGGGGTGAGCGTCGAAAAGTATCATTCGACGAACGTGTTCTTCGATGGAGCGCAAAGCATCTACGTCTACAACTCGCTGGCGGATTTTTATACCGACGCGAACGACTACCTCGCGAACCCGACCCGGACCGTTTCGCCAGTGCGGCTACGGCGGTTCCAGGTGCGCTACGCGAACATTGTCGGACAGAACGAGCCGGTTCAGCCGCTCGATGTGCTGTATTCGGGAGCCTATGTGCAGGACGAGTGGCGGCCTACACGCGACTTGACACTGACGGCCGGCTTGCGGATCGACGCGCCGAAGTTCAAGAATACGGCCTACGACAATGCGGTTGCCGATACAATGACCTTCCGCGACGCCAGCGGCGCGCCGATCCATTACAACAGCGGCGCGCTTCCTGGGGTGAACATGCTGTTCTCGCCGCGCTTCGGCTTCAATTATGACGTGGGCGGGGAGCAGAAGACGCAGATTCGCGGTGGGACAGGTATCTTCACGGGCCGGCCCGCGTACGTCTGGATCTCAAACCAGATTGGTAACACCGGCGTGATTACCGGCTTCATACAGGCTGACACCACGCTCGCTTATCCGTTCAACCCCGATCCCGACCACTACAAGCCGGCGGCCACGGGTGCACCCGCAGCCAATTTCCGCCTGGCGCTCACCGATCCGGGATTCAAGTTCCCGCAGCTGTGGCGCAGCAACATCGCGATCGATCAGCGGCTGCCTTGGGGACTGACGGGAACTGCCGAGTACATGTACTCGAAGGACGTCAACGGGATCGCGTACATCAACGCGAACTTGCCCGCGCCTCAGTCGGCGTTCACGGGCCCCGACGGTCGTCCACGGTGGACCTCGAACAAGATTTACAGCAACGTTACCGATGCCATTGTGCTGACGAATCAGGGTCGTGGGTACTCATGGAACGCGGCCACCACGCTCGAGCGCGCGTTCCAGAACGGACTGTTCGCCAAGGTCGGGTACAGCTACGGCGCGAGCAAGAACACCGTCGATGCCGGCTCGATCGCGTCGGGTTCGTGGACGGGGAACCAGATCGGCATCGATCCCAACAATCCGATCGCTGCCAATTCCCAGTTCTATCCGGGCGGACGGATCTTTGCCGCGGTGTCGTACTCGCGCGACTTCTTTAAGGCCGGAGAAACGAGCGTCAGCGTGTATTTCGACGGTCACAGCGCAGGGACCGACAGCTACATCTTCTCGAATGACATGAACGGCGATGGTGCGACGAACGACTTGATTTACATTCCGCGCAACGTCGGCGAAATGAACTTCGCGACGCTGACTGTTACCAGCGGTCCGAATACTCAAACCTTCACCCCCGCCCAGCAGGTCGCGGCGTGGGAAGCGTACATCAACCAAGATCCCTATCTCCGCCAGCATCGCGGCGAGTATGCGGGACGCAATGCCGCGCGGCGGCCGTGGGTATACCGCGCCGACCTGAGTTTTTCCCAGGCTGTGGGCACGAGTATCGCCGGTCGCCCGAACAACCTGCAGGTCCGGCTGGACATTCTGAACTTTACGAACCTGTTGAACAAGGATTGGGGCATCGGTCAGACAATCGTCAACAACCGTCCGCTGGCCCCCGCCGGTGTGGACGCTACCGGGGCATCGCTGTACCGGCTCGCCACGCTGGGTACGGCGCCAAACGCGACCCTGATTTCCAAGACGTATCAGAAGCTCGCCACGACCAATGACGTCTGGCGGTTGCAGCTGGGTCTGCGGTACATGTTCAACTGGTAGACGACGGACGGACGGCCTGACGGCCGCGCTGGGAAGGATCGTAGGGGCGCAGCATGCTGCGCCCCTATCTGTTTTGGCGGACTGAAATCGCGGGCGGTGGCGCGCGACGCTGGTAGCGGCGGATGGCGAGGTACACCGGCACACCGGTCGCGATGATGCCGATGTCGACCGCAAACTTCAGCGTTTCCGAGACCAGGTAGTTCCCCAACACGAACAGCGCCGCCACGAGAAAGACGAGCGGCACGAAGGGATAGCCCCACGTCAAGTACGGCCGCTCGAGCTGCGGCCGCGTGCGGCGCAACACGAACACGCCCGCCACCGCCAGCGCATAGAACGGCCAGATCCCGATGATGAATTGCTCGGCCAAGTCGTTGAACGTCCGGACCAAAATGAAGATGACGCCCATCCCGATCATCAGCAGCACGGCGGCCGTGGGGGACGACGTGCGGGGATCGATGCGGGCGATGGCCTGCGGCAGCACCCGATCCTCCGCGGCCGCGAAGAAGATCCGCGGCGCCGTCATCATCGACCCGTTCAACGTCCCGAACGTGCTGACGGCGATCACCGCGGAAATCGCGACGACTCCCGCCGGGCCGACCAGGAGGCGCGCGACATCCGCCGCCACCAGCTCGGCCTGCTTCATGCCCTGCATCGGAATCAGATGCAGGTACACGAGATTGGCGCCGAGGTACAGCACCACGACGCTCGCGGTGCCGATCAGCAGCGCGCGCGGCAGCGTCTGCTGCGGCTCGCGCACTTCCCCGCCCACGAACGCGAGATCCGCCCAGCCGTCGTACGCCCAGAGGATCGCCACCATCGCCAGCAGGAAAGGCGACAAACCGACGTGTGCCCGTTGCGCCATCATGTCCGGCACCGTCGCCGCGGTCGCACCGCCCAGCAGCAGGCCGGCAACAATCAACACGGCCAGCGCGCCGGTCTTGAGCAGCGTGCTCAGGTTTTGCAGTACCGCGCCGCGATGAATGCCGAAGTAGTTGACGATCCCAACGAGCACGATGTAGACGGCGCCGAGCACCTGCTCGACGCTGATGGTCAACGGGCCGGCGTGCGCCAGCACCGCCGCGGGATCGTGACCCAGGGTGCGGAGCGTGTACGCCGATGCGGTGATACCGATCGCGCCGTAGGCGCCGGGGCGAATCACGAGCAGCTCCGCCCAGGTGAAGAGAAACGCCGGCAGCGGGCCGAACGATTCGCGCACGAAGACGTAGACGCCACCGGAGCGGGGGAAGGCGGCCGCCAGCTCCGAGTAGGTCAGCGCGCCGCAGAGCACCACCGCGGCACCCACCACCCAGGCGAGCAGGAACAGCGGCACGTCGTCGACGAGCCGCGCCACGCCCGCGGGCGTGCGGAAGATGCCGCTGCCGATCGTCGAGCCGACGAGGACCGCGACCGCGCTCCACAGGCCGAGCCGGCGGGTGAGGCGCTCGCCCCAGCGGTCGGCGGGCATCAAGGGTGCAGACATGGAAGGGGCAATATAAAGCGAGATCAAGGAGGTCCGCTCGGTCCGTGTGTGAAACGCGCGCTGAGAGCGCGCGCTCGGCTGGGAAGTGCGCCCTTACAGGGCGCACACACGCCGAGCGCGGGCTCTTAGCCCGGGTTTGCGCACCAACGCCGAGCCGGGGCTCTTAGCCCCGGTCCACAATTGCAAGATCGGGGTGCCGTTTTTCCTGGCTGCGCACGTAATCAATTGCCCGATGGAGATCCCGAACACCAAGGGACCGAAAATCGTAGCCGGATGCCCACTGCAGCCGGGCCCTCGGCACGTACCCGTCCCGGTTGGCGATGCGGGCGCTCGCGCCCTTCAAGCCTTGGACGAGGCGCGGGAGATCGGGACGGACCGACAGCTCCACGATCAGATGGACATGATTGCTGACGATGCCGATTTCGACGACGCGGCACTCGTGGCGGTCCGCAATCTTTGGGAGGATACGACGAAGAAACTCGGCAACCTGCGCGTGGATCAGCGGAAGACGCCGTAGCGTGGTCCAAGTCAGGAGTCCGTAGAGACGCACCGGCATGATCGGAATGGTGCATTAAGGTCGAGGATCAACCCAACCAATTCGGCGCACGGCGTATCGATTATGGACGCGCCCTGAGAGGGCGCGCTCGGCAATCAGTGCGCCCTTACAGGGCGCACACACGCCGAGCCCGGGCTCTCAGCCCGGGTTTGCTTCATCCCTCCCCAACCCCAATCCGTCGGCGATTAGATTTCGCGCCCTATGACGCGCTTCAAAACGCTCGCCTGGGCCGCCGCGGTGTGCACCTACCTCCTCATCGTCCTCGGCGCCATCGTGCGCATCACCGGGTCCGGGCTGGGCTGCGGTGATCACTGGCCGCTGTGCAACGGCCACCTCTTTCCCCCGACGGGCGACATCGGCACGGTCATCGAGTGGAGCCACCGGCTGGTGGCGGCGCTGGTGTCGGTATTGGTGCTGGCACTTGCGGTGGCGGACTGGCGGCGATCGATGGTCGCGGTCGGCCTGCTCGTGCTGCAAGTGGGGCTCGGCGCCATCACCGTCAAGCTCGAGCTGCCTCCCTGGAGCGTCGTGTTGCATCTCGGCACGGCGATGCTGCTGCTCGCGACGCTGCTCATGACTGCCGTCGGATCATCCCCGGGCTTCCGCCCGGGGTCGGCCATTCTCCTACCACTAGCCTTCGTCACGGTCCTCTTCGGTGCGCTCACCGCGAATCTTGGCGCCGCAGCCGCGTGTGGTGGATTTCCGCTGTGCAATGGCGAGGTCTGGATCACGGCGGGGCCGCTCGCGCTGATTCAGTGGATCCACCGACTGCTCGCCTACTCGCTCGCTGGGTACGCGACGGTGTGGGCGACGCAGACGCCCGGACGTGGGCCGAAAATGGTACTCGTCCTGATTGCCCTGCAGATCGGCATTGGCGCGGCGATCGTGTTGCTCGGCCTGCCTCGGGGGCTGCAAGCGGGTCACGTGGCAGTCGGAGCTGCGGTGTGGTCGGGGATCGTACTGGCGTCGCGCTGAACGCTCGCTCCCAGAATACCAAGGCCCCGGGGATGACGTCCCCCGGGGCCCGTGCGGTTCACGAGAGCGATCAGTTCTTCTTGGTGATCGTTACGGTGACGTTTGCGTCCTCTCCGCTGCTGTACTTTTCGATAACGAGGTAGTGCACGCCAGCGGTTGGCTTGATGGTGAACACTTCCGGGGTCTTGGCGGTCGCCCCCGCGGCGCCTGCTGGACCGCCCTCAAAGCATGCCGCCACGCCCGCGCTGCCGCAGGAGTAGATGTCGATATCCGACACATCGGTAGAACTGACTGTCGGCGGAGTCCAGTTCACGTTGAACTCCAGCGAGTCGGTGCCGTTGGCGTTGTACGTGAAGATCGTGCAGCTCCCGAGTCCACCGCCAGCCGTTCCCTCGCCGCAGTTCGCGTCGTTATTGACCGAGGGCAACAGGGTGATGAACTGAGTGCTCTGATCCGTTACCGTGGGAAGAGGAAGGGTCGGCGCGGACGCATAACCCGTATCTCCAGGCGCCCAGAAATCGCCCGTTTGCGTAACGCTGGCGGACGTCGGTAACGTCACGGCGAGCGGCGGCGCGTACGAGATCACCGACACCCCCGCGATCGTGAGCGCCCCCGGAGAGGAGAACGGTACCAGTACCCTCACCGTATCCGCGCTCTTCGAGACGATCACGCCGGCATGGTTGCCTCCAAACGTCACGCCGACTGCCGCAACATCGAACTTGAGCTGTGCTGTGGAGGCGATGACCAACGTGTCCCCGCCCTTCGGAGTCGTGCTCGACACAGCCCCGGTGAACACGACCGGCACCGCGGAGACCGTCACGGTATCCGTGAATCCCGCGCCCTGCACGACGACGCAGGAGGGCGCCGGTGTCTGCGCCTTCACGACCCCCCGCGATGACGTCGCCGGTATGGGATGATAGCTCGTGTCGGGCCCGGCGGTCACGACGTTGTTGCACGCCGTGAACGTCACGGGGATTGGCAGCGGCGTCGACCGGGCGTCGAGCACGCTCGCAGTCACTGTGGCCGTCTGGCCCACACCGATCTGCAGGTGCGTGAAGTCGACCACCAGCGCGGCCGGGATGCCATCCAGATCCGACAGCGGATCATTCTTACAACCTCCCCCGATAAACGCGACAGCGGCCAGGACGCCGAAGGCTCCGAAAAGACGACGATTCATGCGAACCTCTCTGGATGTTTACCCATGTGAATTAGAAGCGCTGGACGTCCTGTACACCTTCCGGGCCCAACAACGATTGCCAGTTCGGCCGGCTCGGCTCGCGGCGGTCATCCGTCCAGATCAGCGCGTAATTTCCAAACTGCGTCAGATCCATGAACACGTACTTGAGCAGCCGCCCCGACGAGTACTTCCAGACTTCGTACGGCAACGAGTTGCCCGCCTGCGGCCGCTGCATGACTTCCTGCGGTGGCCCGTACTTGATGAAAATCCGTCCCCGATCGGTCCGCCATCCCGGGATCTCGGCGGCGCCGCCCTCGCGGTAGCGGCGGTTCGCTTCGCCGATCCGGGCGTAGAACGCGGCCTGCAGCTCGTTGGCCGGCGTTCCCGCGGATGGGTCCCGCTTCGTCCAGAAGCGCCGCAGGAACGCGCGCTTCCCCTCGACCGTCAGCGAGCTGTAGATCCCCGTCTCGTCCGACGTCATCAAATACATCAGCGGCGCGTACAGCGTATCGAGCGTCGCCTCGCTCTTGCCCTCGAACACATCGGGCGGCGGGGGAGGCTCCACCAGCGCGACCGACTCGAGCCCGCCCATCCGGAACGCCGCGCGCCGCGCGGCGGTCGTATCCCTGCCCTGCACCACCACCTCGAACCCGTACTCGCCGGGTGGGAGTCCCGCCAGATCGATCATCGCGCGGGTGACGCCGCCGCCCGCCCCAAACGGCACCTGCTGCGCGGGCGTCGCCACGACGGGCGTTCCGTCCGCCCGCAGAATGCGTACACTCACGCCCGCCGTCTCCGCCGGCTGCCCCAGGCGCCCCCCGTACCACTCGAGGTAGTAGCCGACTTGCGCCTGCTGCGGCGTGAGCAGAGGTCGCACCGCCGCTTGCACGATGGCGCTCCCTTTGCGCAGCTCTCCCGCGGCGAGCGTCGTATCGCCACCCACCGCCACGCGCATTGCCGTGGCGAGCAGGAGATCGGACGCCGCTGGTTTGGCCGCGAACGCCGTGAGCGGGACCTGCTCCCGCGTCACGCGCCCCGAAGCCGAATCGTGCACGGTCACTTCGACCGTGTACGTCCCGGGACTCGCCGCGAACATGAAGTGCTCGAGCGTCGATCCCCGTGCGGTGGCGAGCATGCGGGCCGGAAGACTCCGCGTCCACGACTGCTCGACCAGCTGGAGATTCGCGCTGTCGCGCACCGAGATCGCGACGCGATACGCCGCCACGCCATTCGGGCCGCGCGTGAGGGTATCCAGCGCCGTAAACGGAATCCTGGCAAACCCGTCCACGACCGTCTGGCCTCCCGCGCTCCGGTAAAAGCGCGTCAGCCCGATCTCGAGACTCTGAGCCGCAGCGCCGGCGGCCCCATGCACCGCCAGCGCTGCCAGCACCAGAAGCATTTTTCCCAGCTTCATCTACGTCTCAACGCCGATGCGGCTCCCCTCCCTCGCTCCTACCAACCGATGCTGAAGCTGAGGAAGTTCACCGATCCGAGCGTGCCGAGGCTCTTCCACGCGTAATCGAAGCCCAGGCGTGTCTGGCCGCGCGCGTATTCGAGCCCGCCGCCCAGTGACAGCCCGTCCGCGGTGAACGTGCCGCTGCTCTCCTTGGTCGGTATCCCGATGACCAGGTCGTTGACCTGGTTATCGGGCTGAATCGTATAGCTGCCCCGCGCCGCGACCGAGAAGCCGCGTTGCCCGATGTTCTGCATCGCCCACTCGAAGCCGGCGCCTGCGCCGGGCTTCGTGTTGTTGGGCTGCGTGAATTCCGACAGCACGGTCAGGTGGTTGGAGCCCTGCGCCACGAGATCGAGGGCCACGCCCACCCGGAACAGCACGGGCAGGGTCCAGGAGCTCGTCGAGAGCGCCGCCGACTGCGGCTCCTGCGGCACGTCGACGGTGCCGAGCGGCGGCTGCCGCGTGACACCGACGATGAGGTCTTCGCCGCTGTGCTGCAGGTTCGTGCCGAGGTTCTGGATCACGAACGACGCGCGAATCGGCCGCGCGCCCACCGAGGCGTGGAAGTTCGTGCCGAAATCGACGGCCACGCCGTTGGCCTTGGCGGTGCCGAGCCGATCGTTGATGAACTTGAGCGTGACGCCCGCGGAGAAGCGATCCGAGAAGTTCTGCGCGAGCGTTCCCGAGATGAAGGTCTGGCGCACCGAGTACGTGCGGCCATTCCCATCGGGATCGGTGAGCGTGTAAATCGGCTGGTCGCTGAATCCGAAGGAGCCGAGGCTGAGGCCCACGGAGCGAACGCCGCCCGCCATCGGGAAGGCGATGCCGGCCCACGCGTACTTGGTGTCCGCGATGTACTGGCTCGTCGACAGCATCACGCCGGGACGGGCGAGCTGCGCCAGGCCGGCGGGGTTGTAGTACATCGCGGTGACGTCGGTCGAGAGCGCCGCGTACGCGCCGCCCAGCGCCGTGCCGCGGGCGCCCGCCCCGAGGAGCAGGAACTCCCCGGAGGCGCCGCCGTAGGCCGTGTTATCCTGGGTGCCCTGCTGTGCGGCTGCCGGAGTGACCAGCACCGCCGCGAGCATCATCGCGCCGCAGGCACGCCACAAATGATTAGTCATGTTGTATCTCCTCATGGCGCGAAGTTGACGACGGTGAACCGGCCGACTTTCGTCTGGCCGTCCGGCGCCTCGACGTGATAGAAGTACACGCCGGAGGCTACGAACTGGTTGTTGCGGTTCCGCAGGTTCCACGTCAGCAATCCGCCACCCGTCGGATCATTGTGTGTCAGCACGTTCACCAGCACGCCACTGACGGAGTAAATCCGCACGATCGCCTGCGCCGGCAGGTTCACGAACTCAAGGACCTTGTTGTTGGCGTTCGTCTCCAGCGCGTTCGACACGTAGTACGGATCGGGCACCGTGTGGATCCGCTGCATGTTGGCAGCCGTCGTGGTGGCCGGACTGAACGTCGAGCCCGTGTACGCGACCCGCACGCGCAGGCCCGGCACGTTGGGCGGCCGCACTTCCCCTGCGAAGGCGTACGAGCCTGCCGTACCCGTGATCACACCCGCATAGAAGCGGGCGTGCCACACGGTTCCGGCCGTGGGCAGCGCGGCCATCTGCATCAGGAAGAAGTGGCCGTTCAGATAGAAGATGAAACCGTTGCCGGTGGTCGTGTACCCGGCCGCGGCGGTCCCGGCGTAGCTGGACAACGTGTCGCGGATCGCGATCGGGTCCAAGGACGCTGTGTTCTTCAGCACGGCGCCGAGCGAGTCGTCAATGCCGCCGCACTGCGTCGTGTAGCGCGGCAACGGCGCGACGCAGAACGCGTCCGACCACGTGAGCAGGCCATTCTTGGCGTCACGAGTCGACGCCTGCGGCGTATTGGCAAACGACGCTGTGTCCAGAATACCCCAGCTCGCTCCCGCCCTGGTGCTGAACGGCACCGGCACACCGTGCGTGTCGTCCCACACGGTGTCGATCGCTCCCGCGGCGCCCCACACGACGTGGATATCGGCAGCGCGCGCCACGGTAGCGGTCGCTCCCTCCATGATCCGGCCC
>Ga0137365_10000874_pt1 | contig 22170 bp, 1 predicted proteins | sample SagtaG_9_FD_104799 | JGI IMG/M metagenome (GOLD analysis project Ga0137365, IMG submission 104799) | Vadose zone soil microbial communities from Sagehorn Ranch, Mendocino, California, USA - Sage1_L_40_16 metaG | ecosystem: Environmental > Terrestrial > Soil > Vadose zone | place: USA: California...
GACGGTCGGAGGACACCTGCACTTCACCGTCTCCGCAAACGACCCTAGCGGTAATGGAGGGACAGTCATGCTGTCTACCACTGGATTGGCGTCGAACATGGCCTTTGACCAAGCTACGGGAGACTTCTCGTTCACGCCAAGCTCGACCCAGGCGGGTCAGACGTTCATAATCAACTTCACAGCCACTGACAGCAACGACCCATCATGGACTAAAACCCAATCCGTTCCTATACATGTCCTGGACAGTAGCGCGGGTCAGCCCTCAGGCGGAGGATTCTGCTTCAGCTGCCTCCTACCCAGAGGGATGACCACAACCGCATGGCTACTAACAATAGGCGCCTTGATCGGCATAGTAGCGTCGATCGCCCTTGTACATCTCAGAGCCAGCGCAGATCTTGCGGCTGCGAAGAGGAGAATGAGGTCGCTCAATGCGCAGAACCAAGTTAGCCGAACATCCGACAGATACCAAGCCCCACGGAGAACGGTGGCTCCAATGCACCGCAGGCGAACTTCGAGTAACGACGACTAATTGCGATAGTTGAACAGAGGATCCTTCCCCTTTTCAGCTACCGTGTCTGAACCAGCTAGGAATTCGATCTTCTTCTGGGGTTCTGGAACCGGCGCAGTAGAAAAGCTACTGAGATGACCGCTATGAATCCTACCAGCCCAATTATCGAGTAGGAGACTATCGGTAGGGGAGCAGCTTTTACTGGAGCAACTACGTGTATCGTAACTTCAGAGCTTGTCGAAACACTCTCAGCCACCGCCGTAAAGGTCACGTTGTAATTACCTGGGGCCTGGGTATCGGAGGGCGTCCATTGGAAGAGTGAGGATGTTCCCCCGGTGAAGGACTGGGTCGATGAGAACGTGGCACCTGGAGGCAGACCGGAAGCGGTTAGAGTCACCGTCTTTGAACCGTCCGTGGCATTGACGAGGAAGCGGATCATAGAACCCGCTGTTATCGTCTGTGTTCCCGGGACAGTCAGGGCTGGAGGCGATAGGACGGTCAACACCAGACATTGACTGGTAGCTGGTGAATTGTTACTGTCCCCGCTATAGACTGCATTCCATCTGTAGACTCCTGCGGTCGCGAACGTGTGTGACGAGGAGCGAGGAATGATCCCATTCAACACTGTGACTAGAGAACCGACGATCGAAGGAGTACCGGTGCAAGTCGAAGTCGTAAAGAACTCGTAAGTCGCGGTCCCGCCCTCCTGGAACCCGCCGGTGAGGGTCGCTGAAGCAGTTACAGAATCTCCCGACGTAATACTCGTGAACGACAGAGTCGCGGTGAGAGCGGGACTGGCTTTGTTGACTGTTAAAGGCTTGCAGGTTGAGGTTGCGCCACTGTTGTTAGCATCACCTGAGTAAATTGCGTTCCAGCTGAATAGACCAGTGGAACCGAATGTTTGAGATCCGGAGTTGGGCGCGACACCGTCGGTCACCGTGACGGGTGTTCCGACACTTGTCGCTGTTCCCGTGCAAGCGGATCCGGTGAAGAACTCGTAGGTAACTGTTCCACTCCCCTTGTAGAAGTTCGAGAGAGTCGAAGAGCCAGATACTGAGTTACCCACAATAATCGTAGTTGCTGATAGCGTTGTTGCGATCGTTGGGTTGGCCTTGTTGACCGTTACGAGTTCGCAAGGTGACGTCGCGCCGTTATTGTTGGCGTCGCCACTGTATACTGCTTGGAAGCTGAACGATCCAGTGCTGTTGAAAGTTACAGAACGCGAGTTAGGCACAACGCCGCTAGTGACGGTTACTGTCGAGACGACTGATCCGGGTGCGGTGCAGCCACCGTTAGTGAAGTCCGAGTAGGTCACGGTTCCACCAGCGCCAAAGCTACTGGTCAGAGTCGAAGAATCAGTGACGGTATTGCCTACGATGATTGCCGTGGCAGAAAGTGTGGTTGCGGTAGTTGGACTAGATTTCTGGACTGTCAACGGCTCACATGGCGAAGTTGCACCATTGTTGTTAGTGTCACCTGAGTATATTGCCTGGAAGCTGAAGCTCCCCGTAGAGTTGAAAGTTATGGCGCGTGAGCCAGGGACTGCACCATTGGAGACTGCAACCATGGAGACCACGGTTCCTAGACTTGTGCATCCACCATTAGTGAAGAGGGTATACGTTACCGTTCCTCCGGCATTGAAGCTATCGGAAAGTGCTGCAGAATCTACGACTGCTCTGCCCACGAGCTGAGTCGTAGTGGACGAAGTCGTTGTTATAGTTGGACTAGCTTTGCCGACCGTCAGAGTCTCACAACCACTCGTCGCACCATTGTTGTTAGTGTCGCCTGAGTACGCAGCATTGAAGCTGTAGGAAAGTGTGAGATTGAGCACCACGGTTCTAGAGTTCGGAATGATCCCATTTGAGACGGCGACAATAGACACAATGATTCCTGGGGAGGCACAACCGCTGTTGGCAAAAATGTTGTAGGTTACGGTTCCGCCAGCACTGCTTGTTTGACCTGACATCGTGGCGGAGTCGGATACCGACCCGCCTACGGTGGTCACAGTCTGAGAAAGAGAGGTAGAGATCAGCACTCCTTTCGGATTCACCTGCAACGAGTCACAGTTGCCAGTCGCAAAGTTATTGTTTGCATCACCGGAGTATGCCGCTTCAAAGCCGTAGCTTCCTGTTACGTTGAAGACGATCGATCTTGATTTTGGAACCAGCCCATTGAAGACTGTCACAGTTGTGAATACTGTTCCAGGGGCTTGACATGCACTGTTGGTGAACAGACTGTATGTCACGGTACCGCCCGCTTGGAAGTCTCCTGTAAGGGATGCAGAGTCGCTTCCTGAGCTGCCGACCGTGATCGCGGTGGCTGACAAAGTCGTACGGATTGTCGGGCTGGTCTTTTGAACTGTCAAAGCCTCGCAGTTGCTAGTCGCGCCGTTGTTGTTCTGATCTCCTGAGTACACTGCATGGAGGCCGAAGCTACCTGTTGAGTTGAGGATGATGGTGGGCGAGTTAGGAACTAATCCACCCGTAACCATAACATTGGGAAGGGTCGTTGCCTGACCACTGCAAACACTTGTGGCGAAGAGAGTGTAGGTAACTGTTCCGCTCGCGTCGAAGCTGTTAGCAAGAGAAGCTGAGTCGGTAGCAGTTGTCCCAACCACAATCGTATTGGACGACAGAGTCGTACTGATGTTGGGACTGGCTTTACCCACGGTCATTGGCTCGCAGGGGCTCGTAGCTCCGTTGTTGTTCGAGTCTCCCGAGTAAACGGCATTCCAACCAAACGAGCCAGCCGAGCTGAATGACTTAGATGCGGAGTTCGGAACCACTCCGCTCGTTACGCTTACGGAAGCTCCTATTGAAGTCGCGATCCCAGTGCATATCGACCCGGAAAAGAACTCGTATGTGACTGTGCCACTTGGATTGTACCCTCCGCTGAGAGTTGCAGAGTCGACAGCCGATCCTCCCACGATTATCGTCGTCGCGGATAACGAAGTGGCTATCACTGGAGTAATCTTGTTGACAGCCAGTGGCTCGCATTGACTTACTGCTCCATTGTTGTTGATGTCGCCTGTGTATAATGCGTTCCAGCTGAACTGACCGGCCGAGTTGAAGGTCTGGGTTAACGAGTCGGACACGGCACCGCCGGTTATGCTGGCCGGCGGACCGACCACCGTTGGCGTCCCTGTGCAAGCGCCGGATCCTGAGAAATACTCGTAAGATACTGAACCCCCTGGCTGGAACCCTCCAGTGATCGTCGCGGAGTCATGAATGGACCCTGCCACGACGATAGTACTTGCGGAGAGTGAAGTTGAGATTAGGGGACTGGCTTTGGTGACCGCCAATGTTTCACATGCACTCGTGACTCCGTTATTGTTGGTATCTCCGGAGTAGGCAGCTTGGAAACTGTAGCCGCCGGTGACGTTGAACATCACGGCTCTTGAGCTAGGAACTGTTCCGCCGTTCAAGGTTACGGAGTCAGCCAAAGTTCCTGACGATAGACATGCGCCATTGGTGAACATGCTGTAGCTGACCGTGCCGGTGGCCCCGAAGCCGCCCAACAGGGTTGAAGAATCTGTTGCGGAAGTTCCAACGATCAAGGAACTGGCGGATAGAGTAGTCGTCAAGGTCGGGCTTGCTTTGATTACTAAGAGTGGCTCGCAACCGCTGGTCGCCCCGTTATTGTTGGAGTCTCCGCTGTAGATTGCGTTCCAACTGTACGTACCCGCTGTATTGAAGCTGTGAATGGGCGAGTTCGGGACTACACCATTTGTTACTATTACCGGCGATCCTACGATCGTGGCTGGTGCAGCACAGCTACCATTCGCAAAGTAGTTGTAGACAACTGTTCCACCTGCGCTGCTCGTCTCACCCGAGAGAGCAGCTGAGTCAGATGTTGACCCTCCGACGCTTATCGTCGTAGCCGACAAAGTTGTGGTTATCGCAACACCGACTGGGTTGACCGGAAGAGACTCACAGCTACTTACAGCTCCATTGTTGTTAGTATCCCCTGAGTATGATGCGCTGAAACTGAACGAGCCGGTCGCGTTGAAGAGCACACTCCTCGAGTTCGGGACTTGTCCGTTGGACACGCTCACTATGGAAGCGACATTTCCCAAAGGAGTGCAGGCACCGTTTCCAAAGACAGAGTATTTGACACTCCCGCTAGCTTGGAAGGCGTTGTTGAGAGTCGCTGAGTCCGTTACGGATTGACCCACCTGGATGGATGTTGACGATAGAGATGTAGAGAGGGAGGGGCTAGCCTTGTTCACGGTCAATGGCTCGCACGGGCTCGTCGCTGCGTTGTTGTTCGAGTCCCCACTGTAAACAGCGTTCCAGCTGTAGGACGAAGCCGAAGTGAAGGCTTGTGCAACCGAGTCAGGTACCTCACCGTTCGTTACGGTGACCGGTGAGCCCACAACAGCGGCGGTTCCGCCGCACGAAGATCCAAGGAAGTATCGGTACGTAACGGTGCCTCCAGCCTGGTATCCGCCACGGAGAGTCGCGGAATCGCTTGACGAGCCTCCGACAGTAATGGTTGTTACTGAGAGCAGAGTCGAAATTGTAGGATTTGCCTTTGCGACGGCGAGGGGCTCGCATGAACCCGCTGCGGGATTATTATTCGAGTCACCCGAGTAAGACGCCAGGAATGCGTAGTTGCCTGTGGCGTTGAATGTTACGGAACGCGAGCTTGGAACTACTCCACTGGTGATTATTACGATCGATACGACCGTTCCGGGAGCAGTGCAAATTGAGTCCCCGAAGGCACTGTAGGTTACGGTTCCTCCTGCACCAAATGCTCCGGCTAATGTCGAAGAATCGGTGGCGGTGTTTCCCACGATGATGCTTGACGGTGAGAGAACAGTAGCGATCGTTGGACTGGCTCTTCCGACGGTCAGAGGTTCACATCCTGAGGTTGCGGGATTGTTATTCGCGTCTCCGCCATAGACAACATTGAAACTGAAGATTCCCGCGTTGGGTGGTGTGAAGAGTCCCGAGCTTGGGACACTGTCGCTGGTGCCTACGATGACAGTCGTCAAGATGCTGGGAGATCCTGTGCAAGTGAGAGTCGAGCTGAAGTAATTGTATGTGACGATGCCCTGGACCCCTGATGACGGGAATCCTCCAGTCAATGATGCAGAGTTGGTCAGGGATTGGCCCACTGTTATTGTGGTTGTCGACAGGTTGGCAGTGATAGTCGGACCGGCCTTGTTGACTGTCAGAGACTCACATGTGCTGGTGAACTGGTTATTGTTCGCGTCTCCACTGTAAAGAGCGTCGAAGCTAACGGACCCGGTTCCAGGTGGAGCGAAGGGTCCTGAGTTGGGTACAGAGCCGTCTGCTCCAATCGTCACCGTCTTTACAAGGGTGGCGGTCGTAAGGCAATTGCCGCTCGTGCTGAAGAAGTAATAGGATACACTTCCACTTGATTGGAATCCGTTGGTGAGGCTGGCCGAGTCCATGACGGATTGGCCGATCGTGATGCTCGTTAATGAGAGAGAGGTTGTGACTATTGGGTTAGCCTTCGCTACCATTAGCGGCTCGCAGGTCGATGTTGCGGCGTTATTGCTGGCGTCTCCGCTATAGGTCGCTTTGAAGCTGTAGCTACCTGTTGCGTTGAACACAATCGCGCGGGAATCTGGAATGATTCCGCCGACTACTGTCACAGTTGCCGCGACGTTTCCTGGAGCAGTACAGGCTTGATTTCCGTACGTTGTATATGTGGCTGTGCCGCTAGATTGGAAGCCACCCGAAAGAACAGACGAGTCTACTGCCGTGTTTCCGACGATGATGCTGGACGTCGAGAGCGATGTTGAGAGAATTGGACTGACCTTTTGAACCGCTAATGGCTCACACGCACTCACGATTCCGTTATTGTTGGCGTCGCCGCTGTAAACTGCCTGGAAGCCGTAGCTTCCGGTGGCGTTGAACATCACTGGGCGAGAGTTAGAAAACACTCCGTTCGTAACTTGCACAATCGAAACGGTCGAAAAGGGGGATGTGCAAGCGCTATTCGTGAAAACGTCGTAGGTGACGGTTCCTGCAGCATTGAAGCTGTTTGTTAGGGTAGCCGAATCGGTTGCGGTGGTTCCGACGTTAATGGTCGTTGACGACAAGCTAGTCGCGATGGTGGGAGAAGCTCTGAGTGCCGTAAGAGGTTCGCAGGGACTTGTTGCTGGATTGTTGGTTGCGTCTCCACTATATGTCGCATCGAAGCTGTATTGGCCTGCGACGGTGATCGTCTGGGGGTTGGATGCCGGGAGCGGGCTGCCGACATTCACAGACTGTTTGACCGGAGAGCCGCTACAATCACTGACGCCGAGTCCATAGAATTCATAGGTGACCGTTCCAGTAATTGCTCCTGCACCACCACTCAGTGTCGCCTGATCTGCAACCGTATTGCCGACGATGATTGTTGAAGCTGGACTGATCGTCGTGGTGATTGTTGGAGTTGCTCTGATGACTGTTAGAGGTTCACAGGAGCTTGCGGCGCCGTTGTTGTTGGCGTCCCCTGAGTAGCTTGCGTCAAAGCTGTAAGGTCCGGTCGAGTTGAATGTCACGGCTCTAGAATTGGGGACGGCATTATTGTTCACAGTCAGGAGAGAGACGAATGCTCCAGGGGAGCTACAGAGACCATTTGTGAAAACGAGATACGTGACCGTCCCACTAGCCTGGAAACCGGAGTTGAGATTTGCAGAATCTACCCCCGTCATCCCGACAACTATGCTGGAAGCAGAAAGAGCTGTCGTTAGAGTTGGACTAGCCTTGCTAACGGTCATAGGCTCACATGGTGATGTAGCACCGTTATTGTTCGGGTCCCCACTGTAAATGGCATTCCAGCTGTAGGCGCCTGCGGCGCTGAAGCTCTGCGGTTGAGAGTTTGGCACGAGTCCGTTGGTTGAAGTGACAGGAGTGCCGACGGGCGTAGGCGTTCCAGCACAGACTGTGCCCGTGAAGTATTCGTAAGTCACAGTGCCGCCTGCGTTGAACGCTCCACTGAGAGTTGCTGAGTCACTGGTTGAGCCGCCAACGGTTATCGTAGTTGCAGAGAGGAGAGAGCCGATGCCAGGACTCGCCTTGGCAACAGTAATGGGCTCGCAAGGCGAGGAGGCACCGTTATCGCCAGTGTCTCCACTATAGACCGCGTTGAAGCTAAAGCTGCCTGTGCCATTGAACGTCACGGCTCTGGAGTCTGGAACGACGCCGTTGGTGACTGTTACGATTGAAACAAGTTTTCCGGGAGCCGCGCAGTTGCCGTTGCCGAAGCTGCTGTAAGTAACCGTGCCGCCCGCGGTCGCTCTCTGGCTGTGCAGAGTCGCAGAGTCAGACACGGATCCACCAACCGTGATGGTGGTCGTGGAGAGAGTTGTGGTTATGGTCACACCGACTGGGCCGACGATCAAGGGTTCACAGCCGCTGGTCGCACCGTTGTTGTTTGCGTCACCTGAGTAGCTCGCGGCAAAGCTGTAGGACCCGGTCGCGTTGAAGAGAACACTGCGAGAGTTCGGTACAACACCATTGGTTACTGTCACGGTCGACACTGCGGTTCCGGGCGCAGTGCACACACCGTTCGTGAAGACGCTGTAGGTTGCAGTGCCACCTGCCTGGAAGAACCCTGTAAGATTAGCCGAGTCAGTTACAGACTGATCGACCTGGATCGATGTGGAAGACAGAGTCGTTCCGATTGTCGGACCAGCCTTGTTGACCGCCAGAGGCTCGCAAGGCGACGTCGCGACGTTGTTATTGGAGTCTCCAGGGTAGACCGCCTGGAAGCTGAAGCTACCAGTCGCGTTGAATGTAACTGCTCGGGAGTTAGGTATCACTCCACCAGTTACGGTTACTATGGAAGCCACTGTTCCGGGTGCAGTGCACGCACCGTTGGTGAAGAACGAGTAGGTGACCGTTCCTCCAGCCTGGAAGGTGCCGGATAGAACTGCTGAATCCGTTGTGCTGCTCCCTACAGTTATCGAAGCTGAGGAGAGTGTAGTCGCTAATGTCGGGTTTGTCTTATTCACGCTCAACGGCTCACAAGGACTCGTGGCTCCGCCGTTGTTCGCGTCACCAGAGTATACTGCGTTCCAGCTGAACAACCCAGCTGAACCGAACGCGTGGGGTCCAGAGTCGGGCACAACTCCGTTGGTTACTGTGAGGGGTGTCCCGACACTCGTCACTGTTCCCGTGCAAGCAGATCCGCTGAAGAATTCGTAGGTAGCTGTTCCAGTCGCCTTGTAGAAGTTCGAGAGAGTCGAAGATCCAGATACTGAATTACCGACGATAATCGTAGTTGCCGATAATGTTGTTGCGATCGAAGGGCTGGCCTTGTTAACAGTTAGAGGTTCGCAAGGTGACGTCGCGCCGCTATTGTTAGAGTCGCCACTGTATACTGCTTGGAAGCTGAACGACCCAGTGCCGTTGAGAGCTACAGCACGAGAGTTAGGTACAACTCCACCGGCGACGGTTACTATCGAGACAACAGTTCCTGAGGCGGTGCAGCCACCGTTGGCAAACTCGGAGTAAGTGACGGTTCCACCCGCGCTGAAGCTGCCAATCAGAGTCGAAGAATCAGTTACGGTATTGCCTACGGTAATCGTCGTTGCAGAAAGTGTCGTAGTAATCGTGGGACTGACTTTCTGGACCGTCAACGGCTCGCATGAGCTGATTGCGCCATTGTTGTTAGCATCTCCGCTATAGACCGCTTGGAGGCTGAAGGTACCTGTGTTGTTGAAAGTTATGCTTCGAGAGCTAGGTACGACCCCATTTGTGACAATAGCAACTGAGAAGGCAGTTCCCGTTCCGGCACAGTTACCATTTGCAAAATCGTCATAGGTGACGGTTCCTCCTGCAGTCGTAGTCTCACTTTGAAGTGTTGAAGAGTCAGTTATTGAGCCGCCGACAGGTATACTCGCTGTCGACAGGTTCGTGCTTATCGTGACGCCTGCTGGGCTGACCGTCAATGCCTCGCAGCTACTGATCGCGCCATTATTGTTGAGATCACCAGAGTATACGGATTGGAAACTGTTAGATCCAGTATTGTTGAAGAGTACGGCTCTAGAATTGGGGACAGCGCCGTTACTTACTGTAACTGTGCTGACTGTTGTCCCTGAAGGTGTGCATCCACTATTCGCGAATAGGGTGTAGGTTACGCTGCCGCTAGCCTGGAAGGAATTGGCTAGAGAAGCAGAGTCGGTTACTGATTGGCCGACCTGGATCGATGTGGAAGACAGGGTTGTTGTGATGCTTGGGCTAGCCTTCTGGACGTTTAGTGGTTCGCAGGACGAAGAGGCCCCGTTATTGTTCGCATCCCCAGAGTACACTGCCTGGAAGCTGGAGCCACCAGTAGAGTTGAATTCGACTGGCCTAGAGTTCGGGACACTGCCACTTATCACTGTGACAGTGGACACAACACCCCGAGGAGCGGTGCAAGCATTGTTGGTGAAGATGCTGTATGTGACCGTACCACTGGCACTGAAGCTTCCTGTGAGGCTGGAAGAGTCAGAGACACTCGTCCCTACAACGGGGTTGGTAGACGAGAGGGTTGTTGCGATAGTCGGATTCGCCATGTTGACGGTTAGTGGCTCGCAAGGTGATGTGGCTGCATTGTTATTGGAGTCTCCGGAATATAGGGCATTCCAACTGAAGGGTCCAGCAGAGTTGAAGGCTTGAAACGCAGAGTTCGGGACCACTCCGTTTGATACGGTGACAGGTGTGCCTACGTTGGTGGCCGTTCCAGAACAGCTGGACCCAGTGAAGAACTCGTAGCTGACCGTCCCGCCTGCCACATACCCATTGGTGATTACAGCAGTGTCGGAAGCTAACCCGCCTACTGGAATGTTTGTGGATGAGAGCTGCGTTGCAATCGCTGGGCTAGCCTTCTGGACAGTTAGAGGTTCGCATATGGAAGAAGCGCCACCGTTGTTCGCATCTCCGGAGTAGACTCCTTGGAAACTGAAAGTGCCTGTGGCATTGAAGAATACTGCCCGAGAGTTGGGCACAGCGTTGGAGACTACAGCAACGGTAGAAGCGATACTTCCCGATGGAATGCAGAAGCCATTTGTGAAGACACTATAGGTTACTATCCCTCCTGCATTATATCCTCCTGATAGATTTGCGGAGTCGCTAATAGAAGTTCCAACGGTAGGCGTAACTGATGTGAGCTGCGTCGTGATCGTCGGGCTTGCCTTTTGAACGGTCAGGGGTTCGCAATCGTTACTGGCCCCGATATTGTTTGAGTCTCCAGAATAGGAAGCCTTGAACGTGTACTGGCCTGTGGCGTTGAATATTACCGTACGGGAATCAGGAACGACACCATTAGTCACACTAACCGTTGAAACTGTCTTGCCTGTGCTAGTGCAAGCGCCGTTGCTGTAGATTGTGTATACAACGGTCCCCGTTGCTTGGAATCCTCCTGTTAGGCTGACTGAATCTGTCACACCAGTTCCAACGATGGGGGTTGAGGCCGATAGAGTGGTGATGATTGTTGGACTCGCTTTCTGCACGATTAGGAGTTCGCAGCCCGAGATCGATGGATTGTTGTTTTGATCACCCGAGTAGGCTGCGTGGAAGCTGTAGCTTCCCGTGGCGTTGAAGAGTACGCTTCTCGAATCTGGGACGATTCCAGATGTGACGGCTACAGTCGACACTGCCACTCCTGGATTCGTACATCCGAGGTTGGCGTACAGGCTGTACGTTACGGTTCCGCCAGCATTGAAGCTATTGGTGAGAGTAGCTGAGTCCGATACGCCTGTTCCAACGATGGGGGCCGTTGAGGCCAAGGTTGTTGAGATCGTTGGATTGGCTTTGCTCACTGTCAAGGGTTCGCAAGGGCTGATTACGCCGTTATTGTTGGAGTCGCCAGTGTAAATCGCGTTCCAGCTATATGCCCCTGCAAGATTGAAAGTTTGGGAAGATGAATCAGGAACTGATCCGTTGGTTACGGCGACAGGGGACCCTACAGTGGCTGGGGTTCCCAGGCACGTGCCTCCTGTGAAGAATTCATAGACGACCGAACCACTGGCGTTGTATCCCCTCGTTAATGTTGAAGAATCGATGATAGAGTTTCCTACGACGACTGTCGCAGTGGAGAGATTCGTAGTAATTGAGGGAGTAGCCTTCTGGACTGTTAAGGGCTCGCATGGGGATGTCGCGGGGTTGTTGTTAGAGTCGCCCGAGTAGGCCGCCTGGAAGCTGTATTGGCCGGTGGCGTTGAAAATTACAGCGCTCGAACTGGGGACGACCCCATTTGTGACACTTGTAACCGAGACAACAGTCCCGGAAGGAGTACAGGCAGAATTTGCAAACACCGTGTAGGTTACAGTTCCAGAGGCACTGATTGCGCCTGACAAAGCGGCCGAATCACTCACGGAGCTTCCGACGACGGGTGCGTTGGATGAGAGAGTCGTGGAAACCGCAACGCCTGTTATCGGATTGACTGTCAGCGGTTCACATCCACTTGTACCCCCATTGTTGTTAGAGTCGCCGCCGTAGACTGCTTGGAAGCTGTAAGGGCCAGTGGCGTTGAAGGTCACAGCTCGCGAGTTCGGAGGGATGCTGTTGGTGACGGTAACCGTCGATACGATAGTTCCCGGGGCAGTACATGCATTATTTGTGAAAACGTTGTACGTTAGTGTCCCTCCAGCCTGGAAGGAGTTGGTCAAAGTGGCAGAGTCGGTTGCAGATTGACCGGCCTGAATCTGGTTAGGTGACAGCGTTGTGGAAATGGTTGGGCTTGCCTTGTTGACAGTGAAGGGCTCACAGGGCGAAGTGGCACCGCTATTTTTAGGGTCTCCACTGTAAATGGCATTCCAGCTGAAGCCTCCGGCAACGTTGAACGTTTGCGGGGAAGAGTTCGGGATGATGCTGTTTGTTACGGCGACCAGTGTCCCGACAGTCGTGCTTGTCCCAGCGCAGTTGGAGCCAGTGAAGTATTCGTAGGTTACCGTCCCACCGGCTTGGAACGCCCCGGTCAGGGTTGCGGAATCGCTCGCCGAAGCGCCAACGGTTATCATGGGTGCTGACAAGTTGGTCGTGATGGTTGGATTTGCTTTCTGCACCGTAAGGGGTTCGCAGGCGCTCGTCGCACCATTGTTGTTGGCGTCTCCCGAGTAAACCGCGTTCCAGCTGAATGAGCCTGCTGAGTTGAATGGTTGCGTAGCTGAGTTTGGAACGACACCATTCGTAACGGTTACGGGAGAGCCGACGGTCGTTGCAGTTCCCGCACATGTCGAACCTGCGAAGAACGCGTAAGTCACAGTCCCCCCAGCGCTGAATCCCCCTGTCAAAGTTGAAGAATCACTGACGGACCCGCCTACTGTCACGAGCGTCGACGATAAGACAGAAGTAATTGCCGGATTGACCTTACTGACGGTCAGAGGTTCGCAGGGTGAGATCGCGCCATTGTTGTTGGAGTCGCCTGAGTACACGGCCTGGAATGAATAAGATCCCGTTGCGTTGAATGTGACGGCACGAGAATCCGGTACTGCTCCACTGGTTACCATGACTGTCGATGCGACGCTGAAGGGTGCGCCGCATGCACCGTTCGCATATACGTTGTATTGGACTGTTCCACCTGCTTGGAAGAAGCTCGTAAGACTGGACGAGTCAGTTACGGCGGTTCCGACCACCGGTGTCGTGGAAGAAACACTCGTCGTGATCGTCGGGCTTGCTTTGTTGACGGTTAGAGGCTCACAAGCGCTCGTGGCTCCGTTGTTGTTGGTGTCTCCAGAGTAGATGGCTTGGAAGCTGAATGATCCGGTGTCGTTGAAGGTGACAGCACGAGAGTTTGGCACAACACCACCAGTAACTGTGACAATAGAGACCCCCGTTCCGAGCGCGGTGCATGCGTTGTTGCTGAAGACCGAGTAGGTTACTGATCCGCCAGCACTGAAACTACCAGCCAGAATCGCAGAGTCGGTAGCTGCGGTTCCTACAACGATGCTTGAAGAGGAAAGTGTTGTTGTGATGGTTGGACTAGTCTTTGTGACTGCCAAGGGCTCGCACGGCGACGTTGCTCCGTTGTTATTCACGTCACCAGAGTAAACTGCCTGGAAGCTATAGCTGCCAGTCGCGTTGAACGTCACTGCTCGGGAATCAGGAACAAGTCCACTAGTGACCGTGACGGTCGACACGACTTTCCCAGGAGCAGTACACGCGCCATTAGTGAAATCGCTATAAGTTACGATGCCGCCTGCGCTAAAGCTTCCGGCGAGGATCGAAGAGTCGCTTGCATTCGCTCCAACCATGATGCTCGTCGAGGAGATAACCGTACCGATAGTGGGACTAGCTTTCCGGACTGTGAGAGGCTCGCATGCCGAATTAGCACCATTGTTGTTGGCGTCACCTGAATAGACTGCCTGGAATCCAAAAGCTCCTGTCGAGTTGAACAGGACAGCGCGAGAATTGAGAACAGCGCCATTCACTACGGTCACAACGGAAGCGATGGTGAAAGTTGCGGTGCAAGCACCGTTAGGATATACATCGTACTGAACCGTGCCCCCTGCCTGGAAGAAGCTACTAAGGGTCCCAGAGTCCGTCACCGTAGTGCCAACAACTGGAGAACTGGACGACAGGGTTGTAGCGACGGTTGGATTGGCTTTGGTGACTGCTAGGGGCTCACACGGGCTTGAGACAGCATTGTTATTGGAGTCCCCACTATAGCTCGCGTTCCAGCTGTACGGGCCGGCCAAGATGAATTGTTGCGAGGCAGAGTTCGGCACGACACCGTTTGTTACTGTTACCGGTGAACCTACGATCGAGGCCGTGCTAGAGCAAGTCGAACCGGTGAAATATTCGTAGGTCACGGCACCGCTAGCCTGGTAGGTACCGTTCATCGTAGCGGAGTCGCTAGCTGTGGCGCCCACCGTGATCGTCGTCGCTGACAGAGCTGTCGTTATCGAAGGACTAGCCTTGTCGACACTGAGAGGCTCGCAGACTGAGATTGCAGGACCATTGTTTGGGTCCCCGGAATACGTTGCTTTGAAGCCGAAGGAGCCAGTTGAATTGTAGGATACTGCTCTAGAGTTTGGTACGGCTCCACTCGTGACAGTCACTACGGATACAGTGGACGCCGTTCCGGCGCAAGTCCCGCTTGTGAACGACTGGTAGGTGACCGTACCACCTGCGTTGCCGGTCGCCCCGTGCAGAGTTGCTGAGTCTGTCACCGACTGGCCAACAGTAATGCCAGTCGAAGACAGGATCGTTGTAATTGTAACGTTTACCGTGCCAACTTGGAGCGGTTCGCACGGGCTGAGAGTAGCGTTATTGTTAGCATCACCAGAGTATACAGCGTTCCACGAGAACGCGCCTGCGGAATTGAACGCTTGTGGAGCAGAGTTCGGGACAACACCACCAGTAACAGTTACCGGCGTGCCGACTGTCACAGCAGTCCCAGCGCAGGTCGAGCCCGTGAAGAACTCGTACGTAACAGTTCCACTGGAACTGAAACTACCTGTGAGGGCCGCCGAATCAGTAACTGAACCCCCGACGGTTATTGTGGTACTAGAGAGCGTTGTTGCTATAGTTGGGCTGGCCTTGTTGACTGTAAGAGGTTCACATAGACTAGTTGCGCCATTGTTGTTAGCGTCACCGCTGTAGACAGCATTCCAGGAAAAGACACTTGCGGTTGTGAATGTGTGAGCCGCGGAGTTTGGCACGACACCGCTAGCAACAGTGAAAGTGGATACGACTGTAGAAGTGCCCGCACAAGTGCTTCCAGTGAAGAGGTTGTAAGTCGCCGTTCCGCCCGCACTGAAACTGCCAGTCAGAGCTGCAGAATCAGAGACCGAACCGCCAACAGTAATGGTCGTCGCAGACAGGGTAGTCGAGATCGCTGGGCTAGTCTTGTCTACCGCTAAGGGCTCGCACGGACTAGTCGCTCCGTTATTGTTCGTGTCACCACTGTAGACCGCGTTCCACGAGAATATTCCAGCGGAGTTGAATGCTTGAGACGCGGAATTGGGGACAACACCACCGGTAACGGTCACTGGAGTTCCAACAGTCGTAGCGGTTCCGGTGCAGGTTGACCCCGTGAAGACTTCGTATGTGACCGTCCCACCAGCACTAAAGCTACTAGTCAGAGTCGAAGAATCGAAAACTGAACCACCCACAGTGATCGCTGTCGCCGACAGGGTGGTTGCAATGGTCGGACTGGCCTTGTTGACGGTCAGAGGCTCACAGGGCGATGTGGCGCCATTGTTGTTAGCGTCTCCACTGTAGCTTGCGTTCCAGCTGTAGGCCCCTGCGAGGTTGAAGGGTTGTGAAATTGAGTTAGGAATTACACCGTTCGTTACGGTGACGGGTGTGCCTACGGTTGTACCTGTGCCAGCGCAAGTTGATCCTGTGAAGTATGCGTAAGTCGCAGTTCCGCTGCCCTGGTATCCGGCGGTTAAGGTCGCCGAGTCGCTTACCGAGCCGCCTACCGCAATCGTTGTGGCTGACAGGGCGGTTCCTATCGCGGGGGTTGCCTTGTTAACAGTCAGGGGCTCGCAGGATGAATTGGCAGGAGCGTTGTTAGTGTCTCCGGAATAGGATGCTTCGAAGCTGAAGGATCCGGTTGAATTGAAAGTGACTAATCGCGAGTTTGGCACGTTTGCATTCGTGACGGGGACAATTGACACAGTGGATCCCGTTCCAGTGCAACTTCCGGTGGTGAACACTTGGTATGTCACGGTGCCTCCAGCGTTGCTGGTCGATCCGTGAAGACTTGCCGAGTCAGTAACCGACTGGCCGACGATGATACCAGTTGAAGAGAGGGTCGTCGTAATCGTGACAGTTACCGTGCCAACAGCCAGAGGCTCGCAAGGGCTCAAAGCGCCGTTGTTGTTAGCATCACCAGAGTAGCTAGCCTGGAAGGCATAGTTCCCTGTGGAGTTGAAAAGTACTATCCTGGAATCAGGCACATTTCCACCTGTGACAGTTACAGCTGAGACGATAGTTCCGGGAGCTGAACAGATCCCGTTAATGAAGTCGTAGTAGGTTACAGTTCCCCCTGCACTGAACGTGCCGGACAAGCTAGCAGAGTCGTGCGCAACTCCTCCAACGATTATGGTCGCTGATGAAAGTGTTGTTGAAATTGTTGCAGCAGCCTTTGCAACCGACAAAGCTTCACAGGTTGATGTGGCGGCATTATTGTTCGAATCACCGCTATAGAGAGCATTGAAGCTGAAACTACCTGTTGAGTTGAACAGAACGGCTCGGGAATTGGGAATGACACCGTTAGCTACGGAAACTGATGACACGGATTTTCCAGGCGCGATGCAACCAGCGTTTGCATACACGCTGTAGGTTACCGTTCCTCCTGCTTGGAAGAAGCTTGCCAGCGTAGCTGAGTCGATTACAGATGTTCCGACGATAGGACTGGAGGACGATAGACTTGTCGTAACGGCCGGACTGATCTTGTTGACCGCTAGAGGTTCACAAGAGGATGTTGCTCCATTGTTGTTAGGATCACCTGAATATTGAGCTTGGAAGCTGTACGAACCTGTAGCGTTGAAGATCACGGGGCGTGAATTCGGTACTGCATTAGCGGAGAGGGTGACGGTCGAGACGACAGTTCCCGGAGGGGTGCAGGCATTGTTGGAGAATACGCTGTACGTGACTGTCCCTCCTAGGTTGAAGCCGCCTGTTAGCGTCGCAGAATCATTGTCGTTTGTGCCGACAATGATGCTTTGTGAAGACAACGCCGTAGCGATGACAGGGCTAGACTTTTGGACATTCAACGGCTCACAGGGCGATGTGGCAATGTTGTTGTTGGCATCGCCTGAGTATGAGCCTTGGAAGCTGTAGCCTCCCGGGTTTGTCGAATTGAAAGTAACACTCCTCGAGTTAGGAACAACGCCGTTGGTGACTGCTACATTCGAAACTGTAGAGCCTGTCCCCGCGCACGTGTTGGAGCCAACGAAGAGGTTGTAGCTCACGGTCCCCGTTGCCTGGAAGACGTTGGACAATGTGGCAGAGTCCGTTACAGACTGCCCTACTTGGATAGAGGCAGATCCGAGGGACGTTGCGATCGTTGGGCTATTTTTCTGGACCGCTAAAGGCTCGCAAGGCGAGGACGCAGCGCCGTTGTTATTGTCTCCAGAGTAGGTTGCATTGAAGCTGTATGACCCTGTAGCGTTGAAAACAACTTGTCGAGAGTTTGGAATCGCGCCATTAGAGACGGTTACGACAGATGCGACAGACCCTGGAGCCGCGCAAACCCCGTTCGCAAACAAGAGGTAAGTTACAGTGCCGCTAGCAGTGCTTGTTGCTCCCGTCAGTCTTGCTGAATCTGTAACAAAAGCCCCCGCGACGATGGTCGTAGAGGAAAGATTGGTTGTAATACCTGGGGTGTCCTTCGTTACGGTTAGAGTAATGATCGCCCAACGGGTTAGGGCTCCGTTCGTACCGGTCACATTCAAAGTGTAGAAGCCGGCCGTCAGCCCGGCGTTGATGCCCAAGATTGAAGAACCGCACGCGCAACCCGTAGATGTTAGCGTAACACTGCTGGGAGAAAGAGTCGCAGATGGCCCCGATGGTGTGATTATTACATTGAGGTTCACGTTTCCGACAAAGCGGTTCGCACCAAGCAAGTTAACTGTCGTTTGCTGGCTTTGACCAACAACCAGCGACAATGATGACAAACTCGGTGTGATCGTGAAGTCTACAAAGTGGAATAGTATGTTTGCAGTTGTGTGAGAGAGGGTTCCATTTGTTCCTGTTACAGTTACTGCATAGTCGTTTGATGTGGAAGAACGACAGGAGAGAATCGATGTAGCAGGTGAGGGAGGGAAGTTAAGCTTGGTTGGCGATAACGAGCAAGTGATCCCTGACAGAGTAGAGACACTCAAGTTCACAATCTTGGCGTAGCCGTTGAGTCCAGTTATCGTGATCGTTGAGTTGCCAGTGGAACCGGCGTTGATCGATGTCGGCGTTACAGAGCTAGCCGCTATTGTGAAATCGACGACATTCACGGTTATGTGAATCGTGTGAACGAGTGTGCCACTTGTGCCAGTGATTGTAAGGGTGTAATTTGTTACTGTCGTGCTGAAGACAGTTAGGATGACAGAGGTTGATCCGTTAGAGGAAAGCAAAACGCTGCGTGAATTGAGAGACGCAATGATTCCGGAGGGGCTAGTCGAGTTTGTCAGACTGACAGTGCCGGCGAAACCGTTCAAGCTCGCTAGGTTTATCGTCGTCGAGCCTTGAGACCCAACATTGACCTGAATAGACGCTGCAGACGCGATGCTGAAATCCACGACCTGTACTGTGATTGTGATCTTGTGCGTTAAAGAACCACTCGTTGCAGTGATTGTTACGAGATAGTTTCCTGTCTTGGTGCCGTTGACAGTCAGCACGACAGAGGCCGTTGATCCTGGCCCGCTTGGTTGTAACGTTACGGACGGCGGACTCAGGCTACTGCTCAGGTTGGTCGAATTACTCGTAGCGGTTAGTGCGACTGTTCCACTGAATCCATTTACACTGCTCAACGTAATGTTTGTAGAGTTTGAGAATCCAGCATTCAGAGTCAGAACCGACTTGGCGGCATTGATGGTGAAGTCGACGCTGGTGACCGAGAGCGTTGTCGAAGCTGAGAACGAGATGCTTGGGGCTGTGCCAGTAACGGTAATGACTTCACTACCTGTTGTAGAAGTGGCGGAGACCGTGAGAGCGACGGTCTTCGTTCCCCCGGAGGGGACCACGACGCTGGTGGAGTTCAGCTGACTAGTAAAGCAGCCGCAGCCGCTAACCGCGTTTGCCAAATTCACTGCACCGCTGAAACCGCTAACACTGGTCAGTGTAACGATGGACGTGCTGGTGGAGCCTGCCTGGATTGAAAGGGATGCGGGGCTCGCCGAAATTGTGAATCCCTCGACCAGTGCTGTGACATTTACTGACCTCGCAGCAGCGCCAGTACCTCCGGTAACCGTCACGATGTAGGTCCCAGAATCTGCCTGCGTTGTTGTTATGTTCAATATGGAGAAGACAATCGAGCATTGGTTGCACGACGGAACAGTTACAGTAGCAGGATTCATCGTTACGGTTGGACCTGCTGGGGAGACCCTGGCCGTCATACTAAGCGGAAAACTCTGCCACACGTTGGAAGCGTTTATGGTGATATTCGATGTGGATGATCCGCCAGGGATAATCGTCAGTCTAGCAGGGTTTGCGCTCAGCGTGAAAAATGGCGATACCCCGTGCAATCGCCACCCTGTAAGCGGGTGCAGCTCCCAGCCTGAATAGCTATGACTCGCATCATCCGCGTGTTCAGGGTCCCAGTAGATGAATCCCTGAACATCAAGTAATGTCTTGCCGACGGCACTCTGTGCCGCCATCTGGTAGGGGTCGCATACTGTATTCAGCCCGCAGTACCCTGCTGCCTTCCAATCATGATCAAACTCTAGGTGAATAGTATGCATGCAACCTGTGGCGTTGATGCTGGAGCAGCCATGACCGGACGCGTCGTTATAACCGGGCGTGAAAATGTTGAAAGTGGTATCTGACATGTTCATGCCATTAGGGTAAGGTCCTCCACCGTTTACAGGGTCAAAGTGTACGGAATAGTCCTCGTTGAGCAGAAAACCTCTCTGAACGCCAACGATCTCTACGAACGCGGATACGACTTGTCCGTCCGCGTTAGTTACGGTGCATGGCGGCGCAAGCCAGCGCTTTGCGTCTCCGGGGCTTCTGGCCAGAATTCCCGGATTGAAGACGCTACCACTCTCCGTCGCACCCCCTAAGGAATTGCTTTGATTTCCCAGGATCTGCTCAATAGTCACGACCGACGCAGTGCAGCTTACTCTCGGATTCCAAGAACTGTCGGTCGTTGGAGAACTGAGTTGCCCTACGGTCTCAAGTCCGAAGTTCAGGTTATACGGCGAGCTAGTCCCATCTATCCACATTACGCCGAACGCATTCTTGCCGCCAACCGATGTGGAATAGTGAAAACTTCCGATAGTAGACCCCGAGGCTGAGGAATGCGTCGAAAAGGCCCCTTCGGTCTTGAGCCAAGTATTGTCGGCACCTGAAAACTCATCAATAGTGCTGTTCGCCTGGTTATACCAAAACACATAGAATCGAGAATCACCCTGGTCAAATGCGGCTGTGAAAGGCAGAGAATAACGTCCGAGGCTGCCGGCTGATTTTGCATCTCCAGGGCTTATGACATTCGATCCCCATCCGCCGAAGGTACCTCTAGAAGAGGAATACAATTTCCCGACGTTCGTATCATAGTATACGGCCGAAACACTTGATCCGGCAGCGAAGATGAACGAGTTCACATCCGTCGAGGGTGGAGATGATGGCCCCCAAACGTCCTCCTCCACACCCCAAGCCGTATTGCTATACAGCCTACCGAAGAGAGGATTTCCTTCGACCCAATACGTAGCGTACACTTGACCACTAGTTGGGAGCGTCGCAATGTCAACATGCCAATTGCCGTTATTCACTGAAGTCGAGAGGAGAAAGTCTCCAGACCATGCGGGTGAAACGTAAATCAGAACCTGTTTCATCACAGACAGGGTAGCATTGTCTGTTGCGGTGAACGATATCGGCCAGAACTGGTTCGATTGGTCAGGAGTTGGCGTCCAAGTGAATAGTCCTGTTCCGGGGTTGAAACCGGCTCCGACGGGTAGCGAACTTGAGGAGAGAGTGACTGTGTCTCCGTCATTGTCAAAGGTCGTGATGGTAAAGGACACCGGCGTCCCAGTCTTGACACTCCGGGCCGCTGGAACCTGAAGAGTAGGTGGCAAGTTCGATGGCAATAAAGGCAGCACTACTGGAACCGTCTGGGCCGAACTGGCTGTTTGCTGTGGGTTGCCACTATCAGTAGTAATGAGAGTCACCGTATAATTTCCGAACGATGTATACTGATGGGTCACGCTTTGGCCGGTCGCGGTCGCACCGTCGCCGAAGTTCCAGCTGAAGGCGTAATTCGATATGCCTCCCCAGTTACCGCCTGTGGCGGTCGCATTGAACATCACGGTCTGAAGAACCGTCGGATCAGATGCGTTGACGACGAAGCCCGTGCTCAGCGGCTGAGGAGGTAGAGTACTGTTAGAGTGAATGATGTGCGGAGTCCTTGTTCCTGAGTTGTCCTGCTGATATCCAACCCAGATTTGGCCGTTCGAGTCAACTCCGATCACATCGTTTGGAAATTTTGTCGCAGAACTTGGACTCAAAACTACCTGCTCGGGTTGCCAGCCAATCAGTCCGTTACTGCCCAGCTGTCCCATTCCGAATAGCAGAGCCCGATTAGCAGTGAAGTCGAAGGATGTTTCATTGTATCTCACATAGAAGGCATACGCCCCGTCCGTGACGATTGACCAATCATTATCCGTAACGTGAACCCCGACATTGACCGGAGTTGACCAAAGGGTCGCACCGTTTGTACTCCACACGTAGAACAAGCATCCGGCCTGGTGCTCACAGGTAGACGACGAATCTTCGTAGAAGACCCAATATCGTCCTTGCGCATAGAATCCTGGATTCTGGTAAGATGATTGGTACACACTGTTATCGCCAGTCCTGGCGATCGTAGGTGGGTTCGAATTGCTTGTTGTCGCACTTGCTGGTCTCGCTATTTCCGATGCGGCGAGAAGGCTTACAGCCAGCGAGAGTAAAAGTAGAGTCACGGATAATCTCTGGCGACGCAAACTTCGGCCTTGTGGTCCAATCTGGTATACCGATAATTAACCATTGACCGCCATAGGATAGCCTAGGATATCCAAGACA
>Ga0137365_10000877_pt1 | contig 22160 bp, 19 predicted proteins | sample SagtaG_9_FD_104799 | JGI IMG/M metagenome (GOLD analysis project Ga0137365, IMG submission 104799) | Vadose zone soil microbial communities from Sagehorn Ranch, Mendocino, California, USA - Sage1_L_40_16 metaG | ecosystem: Environmental > Terrestrial > Soil > Vadose zone | place: USA...
CGCGTCTGAGACCGCGAACGTCATCTTCCCCGGCGCGGGCGCGGCGATCATGGCCATTGCGATCATGGTTTCCACTTTCGGTTGCAATAACGGGCTAATTCTGGCCGGAGCGCGCGCTTATTATGCGATGGCGCGCGATGGTCTCTTCTTTCGTCGGGTTGGCGAGTTGAACAAAAATCATGTGCCCGCATGGGGTCTCATCATTCAAGGCATTTGGGCCGGTGCCCTCGTCCTACCGCGAACCGTTAGGACCGACGCAGACGGCAGGGTTACCGGTTACGGCAACCTTTACGGCAATCTACTGGACTATGTGATTTCGGCGGCGCTCATCTTTTACATCCTGACGATCATCGGCATCTTCCTGCTGCGTCGAAAACAGCCGGACGTGGAACGACCCTATCGGGCATTTGGGTATCCAATCGTACCCGCTCTGTACGTCGTCGGCGCGACGGTGATTCTCGTGGTGCTGTTTATGTATCAGACGGCCACCACCTGGCCGGGCTTGATGATCGTCCTGACTGGCGTGCCCGTGTATTTTCTGTGGGAATTTCGGCGCAAAAGATCACTGACAGCTTGACTTGCTTGGCTCATCCCGATTAGCACAACCAAAAAACCAACTTCGCCCATGAACTTGCTTCGTCGAAAAAGCGTCACGCAACTTCAAGCTGATGCGCTGACGGATCAGCGTTTGAAACGCGCGCTCGGAGCGACCAACCTTACCGCGCTCGGCATCGGTGCAATCATTGGCACCGGCATTTTCGTGCTTACCGGCACCGTCGCGGCGCAGAATGCGGGGCCGGCGGTGATTTTGTCATTCGTGCTGGCAGGCGTAGCGTCGATTTTTGCGGCGCTCTGCTACAGCGAGTTCGCATCCTTGGTACCGATGGCCGGCAGCGCGTACACCTACGGCTACGCTACGCTCGGCGAGCTTTTCGCGTGGATCATCGGCTGGGACTTGATTTTGGAGTATGCCTTGGGTGCGGTTACAGTTTCCATCGGCTGGTCAGGTTACGTCGTCTCATTTTTGCACGACTTGGGTATTGACATCCCGGCCCAGCTTTCGGCGGCACGCGGGACGCTCGTAACGCTGGCTGATGGAACACAGGTCACGGCCATGTTCAATCTGCCAGCTGTCATTATCATTGGCCTCGTCACGCTGTTGCTCGTGATCGGCATTCGCGAGTCGGCGACGGTCAACAATGTAATTGTCTTTGTTAAAGTCGCGGTCGTGCTGCTTTTCATCGTTGGCGCAGCTTATGCGGTAAATCCCGCGAACTGGCATCCGTTTATCCCGCCAAACACAGGCGTACGAGGCCAGTTTGGTTGGAGCGGCGTCATGCAGGGCGCTGCGATTGTGTTTTTCGCGTACATCGGTTTCGATGCCGTCAGCACGGCGGCGCAGGAAGCAAAAAATCCCCAGCGCGACATGCCTGTTGGCATTATCGGTTCGCTGTTGATTTGCACGGTGCTTTACATTCTCGTTGCCGGCGTCGCGACGGGTGTGACGTCGTACCGCGACCTGAACGTCCCTGATCCGATCGCGGTCGCGGCCGATCACGCCGGGCTTGGCTGGATGTCCTCACTCATTAAACTTGGCGCCATCGCTGGCCTTAGCTCTGTCATTTTGGTGATGTTGCTGGGCCAGTCGCGGGTTTTTTGGACAATGGCCGACGACGGCTTACTGCCGGAGTTTGTAAGCAGGGTTCATCCAAAATTCCAGACCCCGTGGATCACGACCATAGTGACTGGCGTGGTAGTGGCATTCTTCGCTGCGATCTTGCCGATTCGCGATGCCGCGAGCCTCGTTTCCATTGGCACACTGCTGGCCTTCGTGATCGTCTCAATTGGCGTGTTGGTGCTGCGGGTCCGCGAGCCGGAGCTGGTGCGCAGATTCAAGGCACCGGCGGTGTGGTTCGTCGCTCCCATGGGCGTACTGTCTGCGTTGGCTCTAATGATCTCGCTATCATGGCGAACGTGGGAACGACTCATCATCTGGTTTGTCATTGGTATGCTTGTTTACTTTTTCTATGGCCTCCGGCGCAGCAAACTGGCTCAGCCACGCCTTTAGAGTCGGCAGAGCCTCCACCGATCTAGTAAGACAACAACTCACGATCCGCCTGAAGCCGAGTCTGATTCGAATCCGCGCGATGGACTCGTAGATCCAAAACCAGGAAGCACGGTGGCGCGCCGCGCAAGCTTTTCGCAATCGGCCTGATCAAAGACACGGCGTGCCGTCGCGATCTCGGACGGTGAAACGTTCAGTTTCCGAAGAATCTTTTTTTCTTCTGGGCCTAGGCCGTTTGGCTCTTCGCTACTCAAAGCGCGCTCTTGAAACCTCGCAATGATTCTCGCCAATGCAGTGTCACTTGTTGGTTCAAACAAATCCAGAAGGTGTTGAAAACTGACGTGGAACGGAAGCATGGCAATGGCCATGTCGGCGGTCTCATCGGCCTCGTAACGCGGCATCAGGATCTCATTCGATATCGCGACTGAATGCCAGACGCCGGCCGGTTGGTAGTATCCGATCCCGACGCGATAGGGACCGTGCGGGTCCGATATTGTGACGTAATGCATCGCGGCCATCGCTTCCACAGCGACGATTTTTTCCAATCCATCTGCGCGATAAACTTGTAGATGAACCTGTCGATCCGCTGGCGTCCCTTTTTTAAACACGGAATGCCAATCGATGTTCCAGCTAACGAAGATGGTCTGCGGCTCCCGCGCGATCGCGAACAGAGCCGGAGTATCGTAGACGTGCGGTAGGTCTGGACTATCTTTAACATCGTGGAATCGGCCGCCTGCGGCAACTTGCACCACGGGTTTCTTGGAAATCCGAAAACCCTCGCGAGCCGTCACAGTTCGTTCGTTGCGGCCTGTCTTCCTTTCCGCCATTTTTCACAAATTCTGCGCAAATCGGTGAAAGGCCAACTCCGAAGATTCAATATAAGCGAAATTTTTTCGCAGTTCGGTTTTGGAATTCTTCGTCATCTCCTTAGCGTTGAGCCTACACGAGCATGAATTTAAAGATCGTAGATTTTGAGGAGGTTTCTGACCGCTGCGACAGGCTGCGTGCTGCTGGTAAAAAGGTGGTCGCGACGAACGGATGTTTCGATCTTCTCCACGTCGGGCATGTGCGGTATTTGCAAGCTGCGCGGGCGCTCGGCGATTTCCTGGCAGTCGGCTTAAATGCCAATGGTTCGGTGCGCGAGTTGAAAGGAATTGGGCGTCCCATCACAACGGAGAACGATCGCGCGGAGCTTATTGCGGCTTTGCAGTGCGTAGATCTGGTCACGGTTTTTCCACAGCTGCGGGCAACGCAGTTTATTGCCGCCGTCAGGCCTGCCATTTATGTGAAAGGTGGCGATTACAGCTGCGAAACGTTGGACGAAGAGGAGCGCGCAATGTTAAAGGATATCGGCGCGGAGATCCGCCTCGTTCGGTTTCAGCCAGGCTATTCGACTTCGCGGCTAATCGAGCAAATATGCAATGCCACGCGTTGAAATTGTAGCTCGTCGCAATTCGTGCTCGTTAGATGGATAAACACAAAATCACCAGGTGAAACCGTTACCAATTGGAATTCTCGGATCGGGACAAGGAAGTAACTGCCGGGCGATTCTCGAGCGCATTCGCTCCAGCGACCTTGCCGCTGAAACGCGAGTGGTTATTTCGGATGTGCTGGACGCGCCGATCTTGGACATAGCGCAAGAGTTTTCCGTTGCGAATGCTTATCTGCCACCTGGTCAATTTCGCACGCGGCTCGAGCCGGAAGCAGAAGAGCAACTTGTGAAAATGTTGCGCGAAGCTGGCGTTCATCTTGTAGTCCTCGCCGGTTTCATGCGGGTATTGCACGCGCCCATGCTCACGGCGTTCCCGCAGCGCATCATTAATATCCATCCGTCGCTTCTGCCAAAATTTGCGGGACTGGAAGCGTGGAAACAAGCTCTCGCAGCCGGCGAAACTGTGACGGGCTGCACGGTGCATTATGTCGATGAGAAAATTGATCATGGGCGAATCATCGCTCAACAGGAGATAGCGATCTTCCCTGACGATACGCCCGAAAGTCTCCATGCCCGGATTCAAATGGCTGAACACGAGTTGTACCCGGCGGCAATCGCTAAATTTTGTGAGAAATACGCCGCAGCAAATCTGTAATTGGTGAGACGGTACAGTCGAGAGCTTTAAATTGTTCCTACAATTGTTCCGCCTTTTGCTCGCGCCTCAGCAATTCTTCCAGCGCGACTGTCGGTTTTTTCTCCTCGTACAGCACGGCGTACACCTGATCGATGATGGGCGTGGCGATGTTCAATCGCCGTGCGCATTCCCACGCGCTTCGCGCGGTCGGAATGCCTTCGGCTACCGCTTTCATCGACGCGCTAATCTGAGCGACTGATTCGCCCCGCCCAAGGCGTTTGCCGACAGTATGATTGCGGCTGCGCTCACTGTAGCAGGTCAGGATCAGATCGCCCGTGCCACTCAACCCATAAAAACTATTGACGTTTCCGCCCATGCCAACCCCTAGCCGAACCAACTCTCTCAACGACCGAGTGACCAACGCAGCTTTCGAATTATCGCCGAGTTTAAGACCATCGCTAATTCCCGCTGCCACAGCGAAGACATTCTTCAACGCTCCGCCCAGTTCGATAGAAATGACGTCTTGACTGGTGTAAATGCGAAACCGCGAACTCCCTAGGATGCCTTGCAAACTCTCCGCACAATTTATGTCATCGCAGCCGATAACCGTGGCCGTGGGGAGGTGTTGCGCGACTTCTACGGCGAGGTTCGGGCCTGATAACACCGCGATTCTGTGGTCGGGGAAAACTTCGTGCACGATTTGGCTCATTCGCATGCCAGTCATGTGCTCGATCCCTTTGGTACAACTCAGGAACACGGCCCGAGGATTAGCAATGAATTCTCGTAAGCGGATGGCGATGTCGCGCAACGCAGTTGATGGCGTAACAAAAACGATCAGATCCGCCCCGGCGCAATCGCCCAGCTTGGATGTGACCTCCACTAAACGAGGCAATTTAACTCCAGGGAGGTAGTCGCCGTTTTCCCGCGTCTGTTCCATGCGCACGATACGCGCGGCGTTGTGACTCCAGAGAGAAATTTGCCGCCCGTTTTTTCCCCATAGCGAGGCTAGCGCCGTTCCCCAAGCCCCCGCACCCAAGATTGCTGTCTTATCGACCTTCATTTGCGGGTAAAGCGTGGTTCCGTGCCGCGCATCAGTCGTGAAAGATTTGAATGGTGCCGCCAAATGACAACTGCCGCGATACAAAGCGAAGAGTAAAATAACGCCTTCCCATAGCTCTGATTTAGCCGAGTCAGAATCGCGATTACGAACGGCAGCGCGATGGCAGCGGTTATAGACGCCACCGAGACATAGCGCGTCAACCAGAAGACTAAGATCCAAACGGCGAGACCAATCAACATCGCGAGCGGCATCAGCCCGAAAAGTGCTCCGGCAGAAGTCGCAATGCCCTTCCCCCCGCGAAACTTCAGCCACAGCGGAAAACAATGCCCGATCACGCTAGACACAGCCGCGATGATTCCAAAAACCTCAGGTGAAGGCCATTCCGAATGCACACGTGTTGCAACTAGGAGTGAGATCTTTACCGCGCCTAGTCCCTTGAGAAAGTCTAGGAAAAATACTGGATAGCCATGGAACTTCCCGAGGACGCGCACAACATTAGTCGCGCCAATGTTACCGCTGCCAGTCTTCCGAATGTCGATTCCTGCGACCCGGCCAACCAAGTATCCGAAAGGGATTGATCCCAACACGTAACTAGCGACCAATACAATGGCCAACGTCAGCATTCGGACATGGTAGTGAATGGCCTTTGCGTGGGCCTGTTAAATTCTAAGTCATTCTTAGACAGCCATATAGATATAATTACGACATCCGCTGGAGTAATCCCGCTTATGCGGCCAGCCTGACCAAGCGAAGTTGGACGAAAAGCAGCTAGTTTCTGTCGCGTCTCGGACCGGAGCCCTATGATTCTACTATAATCAAGGCCATCCGGAATCGCTTGCTCCTGTCTGCATTCGAGCTGTCGATTTTGTTGGGATTGCCGAGCCGCATAGCCCTCGTACTTGAAGTCCGTCTCAACGACCTCCCAAATTGCAACTGGTACACAGGAAAGGACTTCAAGAGGTAAATTCTGCACGCTAAAATCCGGCCTTTTGAACAATTGAGAGATCGGAACTCCCCGAATTTTCGTTCCGATAGCGGCGGATCGGCCTTTCTCTAAGAGACTCAGTTTCTTCTGAAAAAGAGCATACCGGTCCATGCCTATTAAGCCGATGCTAAACGCCCGTTCCGTCAAGCGCTGATCTGCGTTATCGTGGCGCAAAAAGAGTCGATCTTCAGCTCGACTGGTAAACATCCGATATGGCTCCTCCGTTCCTTTCGTGACGAGATCGTCAATAAGGACTGCGGTATAAGCCACTCTCCTGTCTAGGATAAAGGGTGAACGGCCTTGAACTTTCAAAGCTGCATTGGTTCCAGCGATCAAGCCTTGGGCCGCTGCCTCTTCATACCCCGAGGTGCCGTTGACTTGACCTGCAAAATAGAGCCCACTGACTAGCTTCGTTTCCAAGGTCGGAAAAAGCTGGGTCGGCGGGAAATAATCATATTCAACAGCATAGCCCGGCCGCATAATCTGGGCGTGCTCCAACCCCGGAATCGTGTGAAGGAGTGCGAGTTGGACATCGTATGGAAGGCTAGTGGAGATCCCGTTAACATAATACTCCTGCGTATGTCGGCCTTCGGGCTCAAGGAAGATTTGATGTGACGCTTTGTCTGCAAACTTTACAACCTTGTCTTCTATTGATGGGCAATAGCGGGGTCCCGTGCCTTTTATCCGCCCGGAGTAAAGTGGAGATCGGTGAAGATTTGTCCGGATGATTTCATGCGTGCCTGGGGTCGTAGCGGTAATCCAGCAGGGGAGTTGTTCCACGTGGAACTTGTCGCCGTGAAATGAGTTCAACGTGAAGATCTCACCTTGCCGGTCACTGAGTTCTTCGGCCGCAAAGGCAAAAGTTGGCGGAGGCTCGTCGCCGAGTTGAATTGCACACCGCGAAAAATCGATCGAGCGGCCATTTAATCTGCAAGGGGTACCGGTTTTGAATCGCCCTACTTCGAAGCCCAGCTGGCGAAGGTTCTCGCTCAAACTCGAGCTGGCGTCAGCCATGCGGCCGCCTGGTTTACTACTCTCACCTACGTGCAAAAGACCACGCAAGAATGTCCCGGAAGTGATTACCACGCTGCGGCTAGCGACCCGCAGGCCTAGATCGGTCTCAACCCCTACAAGTTCCCCGTTCTTTACGACAATGCGTGAAACGGTCGATTGCTTAATGTCAAGATTTTCTGTGGCTTCCAAGATGGCCTTCATTCTGAACTGGTAGGCTTTCTTGTCGCATTGGGCTCGTGGGGCCCGAACAGATGGACCTTTAGTTCGATTGAGGAGCCGGAACTGAATCCCCGTGGCGTCAGCATTCAGCCCCATAGCCCCTCCCATAGCATCGATTTCGCGAACAATGTGTCCCTTGGCTAGCCCTCCGATCGCCGGATTACACGACATCTGACCGATGGTGTCCAGGTTCTGGGTCAGCATCAACGTGCGACAGCCGATCCGAGCCGACGCCAGCGCCGCCTCAATTCCAGCATGCCCGCTGCCGACCACTACCACGTCGTAGCTTGTTGGCAAAGTAAACGTTGAATCCATAAACCGTTTATGATTAAGCATTTACTTTATGAGTATCCTGGGTTGAATGTTCTTTGCCTCTCTTCCGCCCCCGAACTCGGCCGAGGCTGAGACGTGCGACGTTTGAATTGCCTTGTACGCCATGCGGCCTAACACAATAAAGAGCAACACCGTCGTCACAAACACGCCTCCCCAAATCCAGTATTCGATAATTCGAGGGTAATTTTCACCGCGCATTATACGCACTGCAAGTTGCCCAAGTGTCCCAACGTAAACGTACAAGAACAGCCCGGGAAGCCGTCCGATTGCTGCCCATAACATGTAGGAACCAAATCGAATTCGTGTCAGGCCATATAAGTAATTCAGCAGGCTCGTAGGGAAAAACGGGTGCAACTGACTCAACAGAATGATTTTCCAACTCTCGCGTTCGACGGCAGGCCCCAGTGCGCGCAACGTCGGGTTACCCGAAAGTTTTTGGCGAAACCAGCGCCCCGCTATCGACCGACTCAGGGCAAAGGAAATTGCTGTGCCGATGATGTTTCCTGCAAACACTATCAAAAATCCCCACCACAAGCCGAAGAAAAAACCGCCTCCGATAGCGAGGATTCCGCCGGGAAGTAGCAGGACATTACAAGCCGCGAAAAGTAATGGGTAGCAAATCGCGGCCCATGTGCCCAAGCTCATCACACGCTTTTGCAGCGCCTCGATCAAATCTACAACCGGGAAAAAGTGCGAGAGCGTGAAGATCAGAGCAATCGCTATGACTAGCGCTGCTGCCTGCCAGTAAAGCGAGCGGCGAACCCGTGGCATTTCGAAATTTTGCGCGTGTCATCGACTTTGCGCAAATTTCTCTAGTCCAGGTCGTTTTGCCATCGTTATGGAGAAGCGACCACGTAAACGCTCAAAATGCAAAGGCGCGCACATTCGAATGTGCCAGGGATTATCGTTTCGAACTAAACGGTCGAAACCTGTGCGTTCCGATGACCAGGAAAACCCAGGCTATCGAAAATTACGCGCGTGGCGTCCGAGCGGTTCAGCGTATAGAAATGAATACCCGCTACGTCATTATTGAGAAGATCCTGACATTGTTCTAATGCATAATGAATGCCGACGCGTCTGACCTCTTCGGGATCGTTTTGGCAACGCTGTAGCGCGCACAGAAGTCTGGCGGGAAACCGCGCGCCGCCAGCCAGCTCGGCAATGCGTTTGAATCCGCCGATGGACGTGATCGGCATGATCCCAGCGATAATGGGGATGTGAATATCGTTCAGTGCACAACGTTCCCGGAAATCGACAAAGTCGCGATTATCAAAAAATAGCTGGGTGACGATGTAGTCGGCGCCGGCCTCCACTTTTGCTTTGAAGTGGTCCATTTCGAGTAATCGGTTGGGTGTGGCAGGATGTCCTTCGGGGAAACCGGCCACTCCTATGCCGAAACCGCGACGGTTCGGATGCGCGCCGGACTCATTGAATCTGCGAATGAATTTGACCAAGTCGATTGCATGCTGGAACGAGTCCCGCGATTTATCGTAAGTAACTCCAGCCGGCCTATCGCCGCCCAGTGCGAGGATGTTTCCAATGGCCGACTTGGCGTATCGAAGCAGAATCGCTTCGATCTCCCCTTCGTTGTGACAGACGCAGGTGAGGTGAGGGATAGGGTCGAGCTTTGTTGTGTGTTGAATGCGCTCGACAAGATCGTGAGTTAAATCACGCGTTGACCCGCCGGCGCCGTAAGTCACGCTGACGAAGTGCGGCATGTACAATTCGAGATCTCGAATCGTTTGGTAGAGAATCTCGGCCGCCTCCGCTGTTTTCGGAGGAAAGAACTCGAACGAAAACGTGGGAGAATTCCCCTGGATAATATCGTTGATGTGCATGACTCAGCGCCTACCTTCGTTCCTGCTGCGACTTTCGGTCAAACCCACCGAAGCAACTCACGGCACAATTGCAAATACACACGCTGGAAACCCCGAGCCGTTCTTTGGTTTCGGGAAACTCACTACGACAATAGCGCCAGCCTCACCTGATCTAGATTTGTCAACAATTCGATCTGATAGTGGTTCGCTCAATATATAAGTTTCCAGCGAGTAATCGTCTTTGCTCGTAGCGATTCCCGGATCAGTGTCAGTTGTCTCGTGGCCTGAAGCAGTGATCTTTCGTTCTCCGTAGAGGTATTTCAGAGCTGGCAGACTCCAGCCGGGACGTGCGTGAACAGTTCCGAGAAAAAGCCGGACCCTGCGGATCCAAGCGCTTGTCATACCAGTAGATCGTCTTTCGCGTTTCGTCCGGAAACCCTGGCCAATGCGGAATCCCAGGCGAAAAGTCGTGCGTGAGATCTACGTGTTTTTTGGAAACGAGCACTTACGGCAAGGCCGAGCGCAATAAGTACTACGATCTCGGAACGCCAAGTTTTTGAAAGCATCTTTGTTGTGTTAAATCAGATAGTAGCAAAACGCCAACAACTTTGAATATCTATGAACAAGTCCCATGCCTGCGGCAGAATCCAAGATTTGTCGGCCACGGCGCGGGTCTTACTAACAGGTCGTTCATGAGGCGGTATCCCCGTATATTCGCGACGGTTATTCGCATCATGAAGAATAAGAACTAAAGAGACTTTCGCGGAAAATTAGTCCTATTTGTTTGTGAAAAACTTTCTCGCCCGCGGATGAAACGGCTCTGTGTTCTCGATCCAAATGTTCCGAGCCAAAACGCGCGTGGGCTTTGTGCTTTGGCCATAATGACCAAAGCACCACAGGCGGGACAGGTGAAAACGCGCCTTGTCCCACCACTCAAACCAGATGAAGCCGCGGAGTTAAACAAATGTTTTTTGCGCGATATAGCCGCTGCGATTTCGAACGCCGCCACTGGCAAGGACGCCTATGGAATAGCGGTTTACACGCCAATCGGCGCCGAATTGATTTATACCGACATCCTTCCAGCCAATTTCAGTTTACTGCCGCAACGCGGCGACCAGTTTGGAGAACGGCTCTACTTTGCTGCGCTGGACCTATTCCAGTGCGGGTTTAAATCGGTATGTTTGATCGATTCGGATAGCCCGACCGTCCCAGCGAAGAATTTCGTGCAAGCAGTAAAACAGTTACAGCCTCCCGGAGACTGTATTGTTCTGGGTCCGTGCGACGATGGCGGCTATTATTTGATTGGACTCAAAAAATCGCACGCAGAACTCTTCGAGCGAGTTGATTGGAGCACCGAGCGCGTGCTCGCTCAGACGATGCGGAACGCAGCGAAGATAGGGCTCGACGTAAAACTTCTGCCCATAGAATATGATATTGATGATGGGACAGCCCTGCGGCGACTATCCAACGAATTACTCGGTCAAAACGCGCGCGATAGTGTTGCGCCGAATACGCGAAAATTCCTGGCGCGTATAACTGCGCGAAACAAATTGTAGGGCGGGCGCTCCGCCTCCCGATGTTCGGTTTGGCAACCGCTGCGGTTGCCCTACAATGCGCGCAACATTAACCTGCGATGGTATGCCCAACAATGCCAAACGCGCATTAGTTACCGGCGGAGCGGGCCTGATTGGTTCTCACATTGTCGATCTCCTCGTGCGCGAAGGCTGGCAGGTGCGCGCGCTTGATAATCTCGAGGCGCAAACGCACAGGAGAGGAAAGCCGCGATGGATTAATGAACAGGCGCAATTCGTCGAAGGTGATTTGCGCGATCGCGATGCAATCACAACCGCGCTCGATAACATAGACATTGTTTTTCATGAGGCCGCCTACGGCGGTTACATGCCCGAGATCACCAAATTCGTGCACGTTAACTCGCTCGGCACGGCGCAAATGCTCGAAGTTGTTCGCGAGAAGAAGGTGCCGGTTCAGAAGATCGTCGTTGCGAGCTCGCAGGCCGTTTACAGCGAAGGCGCCGGCGAATGTCCGAAACATGGTTTGGTTTTTCCGAGCGTGCGGCCGCTCCCGCAATTGCAACACGGCGACTGGGAAGTGCACTGCCCGATTTGCGGCGCGATCACAAAAAGCGTCCCCACGCCTGAGAACGCGCCTGTCGGTGGCGAGACGGTTTACGGCTTGACGAAAGTCGATCAAGAGCGGCTCGTGTTGCTTTGGGGAAAACAGGTCGGTATTCCCACGGTTGCGTTGCGTTACTCCTGCACGTTCGGACCGCGTCAATCTATTTTCAATCCTTACACTGGCGTGATTGCGATTTTCTGCACGCGCTTGCTGAACAATTTACCGCCGGTGCTTTACGAGGATGGCCAGCAGACGCGCGACTTTTCGTTCGTTGAAGACGTCGCCCGCTCAAACTTGCTCGCGGCGGAAACCGACAAGCTCGACGGATTGGCCGTGAACATCGGCAGTGGACGTGGCACACCGATTCGCGAGATCGCCGAACAACTTTCCGATATTCTGAAGATCGACATCGCACCCGAGATCAATGGCGAATTTCGTCCCGGCGAAATGCGACATCTCACCAGCGACACCACTATCGCTCGATCGGCAGGCTACAAACCAACTGTCGATCTGAACGAAGGCATCGGCCGCTACATCGACTGGATCCGCAGCCAGTCAGACATTCGCGATTACTTTACAGAAGCTAGTGAAATCTTGAAGAACAAGGGAATCGTCCACCGAGTAGCGAAATGAACATCGCTACCGGCATTCCCGATTTTAATGCTCCGGTCGCCGATCACGCGCGCAAGGATTTTCCGCTGCTCGACGCGGAAATGACCGTCGGCAAAGCGCTGGAACGAATCCGGCGCGAAGGCGTGGGCGAGCGCGTCATTTACTTTTACGCGGTCGATGAGCAGAAACGCCTCGCGGGCGTGGTTCCGACGCGGCGCTTGTTGACTGCTTCCCTCGAAAAACCGCTGCGCCAAATCATGGTGCCGCGCGTGGTAGCGATTCCTGCGACTGCGACCGTCCTAGACGCATGTGAATTTTTCGTGCTGTACAAATTTCTCGCATTTCCCGTGGTGGATGCACAACGCCGCGTCATCGGCATCATCGACGCGAACCTTTTCGCAGAAGAAATTTTGGAGGCGGGCGAGAGCGAGGATCGACATCGCTCCTCTGCGCCGGTCGGCCCCGAATTTTTTGAAGCGCTCGGGTTTCACATCGAACAGATTAGAGGGGCGTCGCCTTGGCGTGTTTTTCGATTTCGTTTTCCGTGGCTGCTTGTCAGCGTGACCGGCGGCACGCTTTCGGCGATTCTGGCCGGTTTTTTTCAAGCAACTCTCGCCCGGAGCCTGGTGTTGGCGTTTTTTCTCACGATGGTGCTCGGGCTGAACGAAAGCGTTAGCGCGCAATCCATGAGCGTAACGATTCATGCCTTGCGCTCAGTCACCGTGACCTGGCGCTGGCTCGCGACTGCATTCCGTCGCGAAGTGGCAACTGCACTGCTTCTCGGCGTGGCATGCGGTTTTGTCGTAGTCGTCATTGCGTGGTTCTGGAGCAATGATTTCCGCGCCGCGTTTGTTATCGCTGGTACGATCGCCCTTTCGCTCGTGACGGCGTGCGTGCTCGGCCTTGGCGTGCCCTCGCTTCTGCATCGGCTCAAGCTCGACCCGAAAATTGCCGCGGGCCCAGTCACACTCGCGTTAGCCGATTTTGTAGCACTGGTGATTTACTTTACCAGCGCCTGGCTTGTTTTGCGATGAGCAACGTGTCCGTCGGATTTCCACGCGTGTGTTGTGGCTCGATCGCCGATAGCCACGCGGTACCTTGCTTAGGTTTGTAAAGGGAGGCACATAGCCTCGAAAGCAGAAGCTGTTGCGCGAGCACAGCAGGCGCTGCACCGCCCTAGTTGACAATGTTCGCCGCGAGTGGAGGTAAAAAGCGGAGAGCGAACCCATGATTACTCCCACTCGACTCTCTTATGGTGTGCTTGCCGCCACAATTATTCTAGCGGGTCTTCTGCATCTGGGAGTCCCGCTTCTGGTCGTTTTGTTCGCCTATTTCGCGTTACGGCAGCTCTATTTTGTAACGAAAAGAAAATGGCTCGCTTTGATCTTCTTTGCGATCGTTGCGGCCGGGATTGCCGCGGCAGGGGTCTACTTTACTCGCGCCGCCATTCTAGCGCTGCCGGATGTGGCTGATACTTCTATTCCCTCGGCCAGTGCCTGGGCTCAGAAGCGCCAGATCGAGTTACCGTTCACTGATTTTGAGAGTCTTAGAGAGGCTGTGGTCAACACGCTTGGGCAGGAGGCGCACTACCTTCGAAACGTTGCGAATTTTGCCAAGAGCACCGCGACGGTAATCGTTTTCAGCATACTGGGCATCGTGGCAGCCGGGAGCCTCTTTTACAAAACCGGACTTGACCCACACCGGGGCACGCATCGGTTGAAGAACAATCTCTACTCGGTTTGCTGTGACGAAGTCTCGACGCGATTTCGCGATTTCTATCGCAGCTTCGCCACGGTCATGGGAGCGCAGATGACGATCTCACTGATCAATACGATCTTGACCGCGATGTTCCTTCTCGCAGTGCGCCTGCCGCACGCGCCACTACTCATTGCAGTCACCTTTCTTTGCGGCCTCGTGCCTATTGTCGGCAACCTGCTTAGTAACACCATTATTGTCTTCGTCGCTTTGACGGTGTCCCTGAAACTGGCGATTTCGGCCCTCGTATTTCTCGTTGTGATCCATAAACTGGAATACCTCTTAAACAGCAAGATCATCGGCGACCGCATACGGAATCCCGTCTGGCTGACTTTAGTCGCGCTGATTATTGGCGAACGACTCATGGGTATCCCAGGTCTGATCCTCGCGCCTGTGGTATTAAACTATTTGCGGGTAGAGATGCTAACCGTGGAAGTGCCGGCTCCAGCGGAAAACGTAGAAGCATTGAATCGTTGAAGAGTTGAACGTTTCATGGTTACAAGCGTTCCGACGTTAGAAGAGCCTGTCTCTTTGAAACTCTTGTAATCTTTTCAACCAGTTAACGCCGACGCACGTCATGAAAGCCGGTTTTGTTGAGAAACTCATCGAGCGACTCGGACGGATCGGGCCGGAAGAGGTGCAGAATTATTTTCTGCGGCTGGCACAAGAGAAGGGTTTCCTGGAAACGGTTTTCAATGCGATCCAGGAAGGGATCATTGTGACCGATTCGAACGGCCGGATCACTTATCTAAACGATGCGGCTTGCGAATTGTTTGGACTGGAGACGGCTGATGCGATCGGCAAACAGCTCGGCGAACGTTTGCGAGGTCTCGATTGGGAGTCGCTTACGAAAAGCGCCGGACCAGTCAGTCATGATATGGAAATTTTCTATCCGCAAAACCGCTTCATCAATTTTTATGTCGTGCCGCTGGTGATCGAGCGTCGCGAGTCTGTAGCCGGCATCGGCAATTCCGGCCGGCATGACATGGCGAGCGATAAGCGCGGCGTACCGGAGTCAGCGACACCAGTCACGGGTGCAGGGCAAGTTGGGCACGTCATGATTCTGCGGGACATCACCGAGAGCCGGCGCACAGCCCAGCAGACGATTGAGTCGGAACGTTTGAACGCGCTAACACTGCTGGCAGCAGGCGTCGCGCATGAAATCGGGAATCCCCTGAACTCGCTGCACATTCATTTGCAATTGATGGAGCGCAGCCTCCAAAAGCCGAATGGCGAAGCAAAGGCAGAGCTTCAACAATCGATTGATGTCGCCCGGTCCGAAGTCGATCGGCTGGATTCGATCGTCACCCAATTTTTGCGGGCAATCCGGCCATCGCGCCCGCAGCTCCGTCCGGAAAATCTAAACGCAATTGTCGAGGAGGCCGTGCGCTTCTTCACGCCCGAAATTCACGACCGCGAGATTACTGTGGAACAACAACTCCGCTCTGATCTGCCTTTGCTTCAGTTGGATCGTGATCAGATGAAGCAGGCGTTTTACAACGTGATCAAAAACAGTCTTGAAGCGATCCAGCGCCGCGGCATTTTGCGCATCGAGACTGATGTGGACGATATGCACGTCGTCGTCAGATTCGTCGACAGCGGCGGCGGGATGTCGCCAGACAATTTGAGTCGAGTCTTCGAACCTTATTTCACAACGAAGCCGTCCGGCACCGGTCTCGGATTATTGATTGTGCGGCGGATTGTGCGCGAACACCGTGGCGAACTTTCCATCGAGAGCAGGGAGGGCAAAGGCGTTACGCTCACCATTCGCCTGCCATACATCGAGAAGCGGATTCGCATGTTGGAGGCCGGCGAAGCCAGAAATCAGATGTCGAAGGCGGGGACTTAGTCACCGTCACCAAATGCCCGCTTCAGCCAATCTCCAAATTGACGGAACAGCAGACCGAGGTAGGCGCCGGGCGATTCCTTGAATAGTTCCATAATCCGGGGGCTGAGGTCCTGACCAGGGTGATCAATCGTACCCGAGAGATGCAAGTACGTCCATAGATAACCGTTCTCACGGCGGTTAAAAACTTCTTCAGGATTCGGCAGCCAATCGAGATACGCGCGCGTAAGTCCAAGCCTCAGCGTCCCGCGCAACGCACGATGCTCAATGGAGATGTCGCCTTCGATCCGGAATTTGCCTTTCTCTTCGACGAAGATGTCCTTGATGTCGATTTCCGGATACCGCCACGCAAACTTGAATGAACAATCGTTTAGCTCCAGACGTTCAAACGACTTCTTCTGAAAAAGCTCGGCGAGCTTCTGCAAAAGCGGAACGTCATCGATTCGACCATTACGAATGCTCAACGAACCTTCTCCGGATGAGCTTTCCAGTTTCGGATCTTTTCCCGTCCAGTGAACGCCACCGAAAGCAGTACCGTTCACGCGGCCTTTCCATTCTCGCGGCAGCCACTGGCGCATTGGCACCGCGTTGAAGGCGGCTTTGCAATCGACGCTCTTGTCCTCTCCGAGGCCCGCGGTCGCCCGCGCATGAATAGTTTCTTCGCTGCCCGAATTCGACGCGAGATCGATGTTGTAAAGCGTGACCGCTGTTTTTGTGATGAGAAGATGGGCGCGGCGCAGATCAAGATCTGGAACTACCGCCATTTTGAGTCTCCCGCCGGTGGCGACATAATCGAAATCGCGACCGTGCGGGGTGATGAACAGCCTTGTCCCGAAAAAGCCGGCCCGCTCACCACGTAATTGCCAGGTCACATCGGCTTGCTCCGCTTCAATCCGCTTCAGGTAAACGCTATTGGGCAAAAAAATTGCGAACCACGGTTTTGGTGCCGTGGCTTCTGGATGAGCTTCGTAAATTTGGATCTCTACTTCACCCGATTGCACGCGGACTTCATCAAATCTCCACTGCCGCACAAATACGCCCCAGGCATCGAACTTGGCAGTGATCCCGTGAGCATGGAGTGATTTCATCGCTTTGACTCCATTCTCCGCTTCGAAACCTTTGCTTTCTGCTGTTAGTGCGCCCGTGCGCTGGATCGGCGCGTATGTAGCCCGAGGAAAATGCAAACCTTTGGCAGTTTCTTCCTCCATAGCTGCGCGGAAGCGGTCGCTCTCAATGTAGTGAGTTAGGAGCGGGCTGAAGCAAAACGCGACGGCGCCGACTGCAATCAGAAGAACGAGGATCGCGAGTGCGGCTGTAACGAGAAATAGTTTCCTTCGCAAGGAACCGAGCCCGCTCAATGACGAATGACGAACGACGAACTTCGAAAGAACGGCGAAGGAGCTAGTGAAGACTGACTGTGCTGCTGTGCTTCGTCATTCGTCATTAGTGCTTCGGCATTTCTTTTGTCATTCCCAACTGCGCGAACAGAAACGCGTAAATGTCAGCGAGTTGTTTAATGCGCTCGCTCAGTGCCGTGCCTATTCCGTGGCCAGCAGCCGAACTCGTCCGCAACAGAACTGGGTTCTCGGATTTATTTGCTTCCAGCAGGCGCGCCGTCATCTTGCGCGAGTGATAAGGCGCCACGCGTCCGTCATTCGCGCCGGTCATCATTAGAACAGCCGGAAAGCTCGTGTCGTTTACGACGTGGTGGTACGGCGAGTAAGCGTAGAGCGCCCTGAATTGCTCGGGATTCTTCACCGTCCCGAACTCGGTCACATTAAACGCGCCGTTCGGCGCCAGTTCCACTCGCAGCATGTCGTAAATGCCAACCTGGGACACGACTGCCCGGCACAAATCAGGATGCTGCGTGATCATGGCCCCCATCAACAGCCCGCCGTTGCTTCCGCCCTGTATGGCGAGCTTTCCGCGGCGCGTATAATTTTCTTTGATCAGGTAGTCCGCAGCGGCCGCAAAATCATCGAATACGTTTTGCTTTTTGGTGAGATTGCCGTCCTTATGCCACTCCTCGCCGAACTCGCCACCGCCCCGAATGTTCGCCACGACATAAACGCCGCCGCGATCGAACCAAAGCCGCCGCGTAAACTCAAAATTCGGCGACATGCTGATTCCGTAGCCGCCGTAACCGTAGAGCAATGTCGGATTGTTTCCGTCGCGTTTCATTCCTTTTCGGAAAAGAATGTTGAGCGGAATTTTTGTGCCGTCCTTTGAAATGGCGAACTCGCGTCGCACTTCGATGTCCGCAAGCGAGACGGGCGATGTGCTCCGCAGCGCCGTCTTCACCGGCTCGGTTTTTCCATTAACACAATGGAACCACACTTCCGGCTCGGTGTAACTGACGTCCTGAAATAGGAGCGAGCCGTCTTCGAGCGCGAGCATCGCCTGGACAGCAGAGATTTGTGGAATCGGGATGGTAGTCTCGTTCTTGCCATTCAAATCGAAGCGCCGGATTTGAGACGGCCCACCAAGCAAATCGCCGACATAAAGCGCGTCGGTGCTCGGCACGATCTGCTCAATCACCGCTTCGCCAGCTGCGACGATCTCCGCCGCGTTTGTCAGCTCCGGCGCGTCGAGCGGCAGACGCAGAAGTTTCCCGCGTGGCGCGCCCGCGCGCGAAATCATGTAGAGCGCGTTGTCGCGACCGAGCCGCGCGAGTTTTATCTGGTCGCTGAAGTGCGTGATCTGCTTCCATTTTCCGTCTGGCCCGAGCAGGTAATGCTCAAAGTCGCCGCCGTCGCCATTCGCTACCGTCGCGAGAATGTATTTACCATCACGCGAGGCTTGGAGAGTGATCTCGGCGATTCGCGGAAAGTCTTCGCCGAGTGAGTAAGCGTCCTCTGTATCGGGCGTCCCGAGCTTGTGAAAATAAATCTGCTGATTGAAATTTAGATCGGCATCCGGGCGCTCACCTTTGCGGGGAAACCGCGTGTAGTAAACTCCTGTGCCGTCGGCGTTCCAGGCGGCGCTGCCGCCAGCGGTGGGATATTGAACGTGCGCAATCGTGTCCGGCAACGCCTTGCCCGTCGTCGCTGTTTCGTAAAAGTGAAGCGTGCCGTCTTCGCTCCCGCCTTTGGAAAGCGATATCGCGACATGTTTTCCATCCAGTGACGGCACAAACCAGTCGATCGTTGTCGTGCCTTTGGCATTCAGGAGGTTTGGATCGAGCAGTACCTTTTCCGATTTGAGATCATCGGCCGACGCGAGCGTCACGAGCAACGGCTGTTGCTTCGGCGGCTGGAATTTCAACGCGAACAAAATTCGGGGACGTGACACGAGTGAATAGTAATTCGGCGAAGTTTTCGCGTACCATTCCGTCAACTGTTTCTCGATTGCCGCACGGTCGGGCAAAGTATCGAGATACTGACGCGTCCGCTCATTCTGCGCGTCCGACCACGCTTTTACCTGCGGATCATTATCTTCTTCGAGCCATTGGTACGGGTCTTCCACTGTGACGCCGTGGTACTGGGTAGAAACAGGTTTCTTAGAAGTCTCAGGTGCTGGTGTGACGGCGCCGAATTGATTCGGTGCAACTCCAACGATCGCGCCAAGCAGAAACAGGAAATGGTTCAGTCGCATGAGTATCAAAAAGAGATCGGTTCCCGCCCGTTGCAAGACCGATTACGTCACGGTCTCGCTGAGATCGACGACGCAGGCGAAGCCACGGCATACTTTGGATCTTTGACCTGCGTGCGAACGGCGGCGTACAGCCTTCGTATGCCCGTTAAACTGACGCGATTGGCGAGGAAGGAAGGGATGGCTCCGCCGGTGTCCGTATATATGTGATAGGTGGCGCGAGTCTTGGTTAAACCCTCCGGTTCAAACAGCCACTTACCCTCGCAAACTTTTACCCGCACCACCGCCTTCGTTTCCGGCGGCCCGAGCTCATTCGCCGGGGACCAGCGACTCATAAATACCATGCCATTAGGCGCACGCCACGATTGCTTCCACACCCGAAGCGTGTAATCGCGGTCTGCGGAAACCTTTGGGGAGAGTCGTTGGTAGCCAACGATTGAATCGCCATCCCGTTTGATTAGCTGACACTCGGCCACCGACGGCATGAACTTCGGATAGTTCTGAAAGTCATCGATCACCGCCGAGACAAGTTGAGTGGGCGCGTCGATCGGACCAATGGCCTTGAACTCCTTGAGTGCCGAGCCTGGATGGGGACGGCAGTAGATCTCAAGGTCTTTGTCGTGCACGGCGAGCTTCCAGCCAGCCTCGGTATTAGTCGACTCTTCAGCAGGCAATATCATCGGGCAACCAGCGAGCAAGACCGACATTAACCCCCGGAAAATTCGCTCGCGCACGCGCGGATGATACACGTTTCCACCGCAAGCGCCACAGCAGCGACACGTTTTATACGACTGTCGGGATTGTGGGAGGACAGAAAATCCTTTGAATCTCAGTGACCTCTGCGTTCTCTGGGGTTAAGCATTCTTGATTCGGTTATGAATCTTCAGCCAACGGTTCTAATCGTCGACGACGAGAAGCATACACGCGACGGGCTGCGAAGTTTGCTCGAGAACGACTACGACGTCTATGTCGCTGCGGATATTGCGGGCGCAGTAGATGTGCTCGAGCGCGAGCAGGTCGACGTGCTCCTGACCGATCTGCGCCTCGGCGGCGAAGATGGAATGGTCCTGATCGATCGCGCCCTCAAAATGCCGCGTCCGCCGATCTGCATCATGATGACCGCCTACGGCTCGGTCGATCTCGCAGTCGAAGCGATGAAGCGTGGCGCCTACGATTTTGTCACCAAGCCGCTCAACCTCGACAAGGTCGAAATGTTGCTCGCGCGCGCGGTGCAAGGTCGCAAGCTCGAGCAGGAAAACCGCGCGCTTCGGCAACAGGTCGACGAACGTTACGGACTGGAAAACATTTTGGGGGACTCCGCAGCGCTGCATGAAGTTCTCGATACGATCCGACAGGTCGCGCCCTCCTCGGCCAATGTGCTGATCGAAGGCGAGAGCGGCACAGGCAAAGAGTTAGCTGCGCACGCCATTCATAATTTGAGCCGCCGCAACAAGGCGAAATTCGTGGCGGTGCATTGCGCAGCGCTGTCGCCTCAACTTCTCGGGAGCGAGTTATTCGGTCACGAGAAAGGTGCGTTTACCGGTGCGCACGAACGGCGTATCGGCCGGTTCGAGCAGGCCAACGGCGGCACGATTTTTCTCGACGAAATCACGGAGATTGATCCGAGCACTCAAGTCAAATTGTTGCGCGTACTGAGCGAAGAACGCGCGTTCGAGCGAGTGGGTGGCAACCAAACGCTGCGGGGGGATGTGCGGCTGATCGCAGCAACAAACAAGAATCTCGAAACGCTCGTACGCGAAGGAAAGTTTCGCGACGATCTTTTCTTCCGGCTCAATGTGGTGCGTATCACCATGCCGCCGCTGCGTGGCCGCAAGGAAGATATTCCGATTCTGGTCCGCGGATTCCTTCGTCACTTCTGCAAGCAAAACAATAAGCCTCTCCTCGATCTGGTGCCGGATGCTATCGATGCACTCCTCACTTACGATTGGCCGGGCAACGTTCGCGAGCTGCGCACCGCCATCGAACATGGTGTTGTCATGGCAACAGGGCCGAAAATTACGTTGCGCGATCTGCCGCTGGCCGTGCGGCAGGCAGCAACAGCAAAGTTGCCCGGTGGGGTTTCAGCAACTGATGCTTTCGCAGAAAAAACAAGCCCGCTCGACCTGCACGAGACGGAAAAGAAATTAATTGCGCAGGCGCTTGCAGCGACGAACGGCAACATCACCGCCGCTGCCAAAAAGCTCGGCATCAGCCGCCGAACGCTCCATAGAAAGATTAATGAAATAAATGCAGCCAAAACGCGAGGCGAAGCCGCAGACGAGACCGCGAGCAAGCAGCGAACAAGTTCATCAAAGAATGCTGGCTAGCCGCGGACGTTCAGGAGACTTGGACGCTTTTAGACTATTCGGCGAGCACGCCCGCCGCTAACAACCTCGCAAGCTTACTGATTGTTGCGAACTATCTGCGGCGCGGGTTTGCTCAGCTCCAGCTGATTGCTTACTTTCTCCAAGCCGGAAATGAGCGCTTTGATTTGATTCTGCTGCTCCGCGAGTTTGGATTGAAAGTCCTGCTTTAGTTGCGTGATACTCGCTTCCTGTTCCTCCACTTTGCGATGTTCTTTGAGAAACTCGTTGAGCAACATCGCGTTCACGGCATCGTAGCGCACCGTGTAGATCTCGCCGTTCTCGTCGCGCACCACCA
>Ga0137365_10000879_pt1 | contig 22137 bp, 20 predicted proteins | sample SagtaG_9_FD_104799 | JGI IMG/M metagenome (GOLD analysis project Ga0137365, IMG submission 104799) | Vadose zone soil microbial communities from Sagehorn Ranch, Mendocino, California, USA - Sage1_L_40_16 metaG | ecosystem: Environmental > Terrestrial > Soil > Vadose zone | place: USA...
ATTATTTACTATTCTCCTTATCATACTGTCATCAACATGAAAATAAGATCGTAGTATTCTAGTATTTGTTGTTATTCTATTCTAACTGTCATTATTACTGCTATTATTCCTCCCCGCCACCACCAATGTATCCAACGTCAACAAAAAATGATATCAGATGATTCACGTATTCATTTTCTCTATTTATGCTATACATGATGTTCGCCAATTTGTTTTCCTTTACCCAACCTATCTTCATAAGGTCATCCAGATTGCGTTTGATATCCTCCCTCTTCAGGCGAGTTTTTTTATGAATGCCGTAAATGGTTGCCATCTTGTCTTCTTCAGCAAGTGCTCTCATTATTCTGACTTTGCCAATGCTACCTAATCCCAGTTCTATTACATCCTTACTTTTCATCCGCCTCTCAATAGCCATTTTTATTGCCACCACCACGTTTGATCTGTTTTTGAAGCAATGGCTCAAGCTCCTTTAGCGAAACTCCGTGGATCCCAATTTCTTTCAATGACTTAATTTCAATAATATTCCTTGCTTGTAACTCATCGAGATGATCTTCAACTTCTAGTTTTTTTAATTTGAACTCCTCAGCCAAGTCTATTGCATGAGATCTGATTTCTCTGAGATCCACGTACTGCTTTTTCTTGACCCGCAGTGCTCTAATCACTGCCAAAAGTGTGAATATCTGGTTTGATGACAGCTCTTCTATTTCCTCGCTTGTTATCGATGGATTAATTTGACTATTGACTTTTCTGATTTGGTCAAGTGTTATTCGTTCTGTGCCTTGCGATTCTGCGAGGTTCCCTGCGTAGAGGAGTAGATCAAGTGCATATCTGACATCGCCATTGACTGTTGGAGAGATGGTCAGCTTGGAGACTTCGTCGATGATATCTGATCCTATGGTTCTTGTATTGAACGCTTCCTGACATCGGCTGGATAAGATTTCGCTAACTTGATTAATATTATATTTTGGAAATTCTAGTGGAACCCTTCCCAAAGTACTCAACTCCGCTTGATCAAGCCGACTGTAGAATTCTGTACTCCTTGCAATAAATATGACGCCCTTTACGTTGCAGTTATTTTCGGGATCGAATTCATTAAGCCTGCTAAGGTCATAGATGATTCCGCTATCCTTGGTAATCTTGATCAAATAATCAATCTCATCAAGAATAATTAACGCATAGATTTTATTCTCTTGCAAGTATCGCAACAGATATCTTAGCATCTCCTCAGCACTTAGTCCTTGTGAAGGCAGCTCAGGTGCTATACGTTCCATCAAAAATCTATAAATCGCATATTTGTTGCCACCTTGTAATTTTAGATTCACATACGCTGTCCTGATTTTTTGCCTGTTCTTAGCAAAGTCCTCCTCCAATAATCTGGAAAATTTGAGGACAGTGGAAGTCTTTCCTATGCCGGCCGGGCCGATAATTTGTAAGATAGTTAATGGATATTCATTAGGGCTGGAGTACGCTCCTCTAAAAATCTGCTGAATTTGTTCGATTTGTTTTCCGCGATGTGGAAGCTCATTAGGAACGTATCTAGGTGATAATTTGGATCTGTCACGGAAAATAGCACTTTCTGACATTGATGAAGGCTAGTAAGTTAGGCAAAGATTAATATTAATTATCCTCTCATGACAGCTGCATTATAGATACTAGACTGAGCTAGCGTCATACTAAGAAGCGATTTTACGAGAAGAATATTTGACCATGAGTTTTAAAAAAGCAACCGATCAAAGCCACAATTCCAATTTCTATAATTCGGAGTGGATACTGTTAAGTACCTATCGTTATCCTGTGTTCTTTTTCATTCATTCATAATCCTAAAATTAAGTACATAGCACGATTATTAATTATTTCATTAAATTGATATTTATTTGCCCAGATTAAATTCTCTCTGAATTCTTGATTGCATGTTTTTCTAGGCAAGTCCTGGAAGAAAAGAACCAAAATAATTATTAAAGATCAGGATGTTATTCATTCCTTGATTTATTAGATGAGTAAATTTTTCGCGCCAAAGAATAATCTTAGATTACTAGTAGACAATTCGTATCGAGCCATAGGCGATGGATCATATAATGCAGAAAATTATGATCATACAAACCATCAAGCCTTAGATATGAAAAAAGCAATTGTTTCATGTTCTCACGCTCCTCTGATAACAGAGATAAAGTTTGAGTCGCCGTCGAAGGGTAAACTTACCAGCAATACTGAGGCTACACCAAGCGAACTGGCATATACAATGGTTATGGCAGGAGCTATTGGTCTTTCAGTATTAACTCAACCATATCTTTTTAGCGGCTCTATCATGCATCTCGCAACGATAAGAAAAGTTGTAAACGTTCCTATTCTCATGAAAGATATCACCGTCAGTGAAGTTCAAATTGATGCAGCCAAACGAATTGGAGCCGACTGCGTACTCTTAATCAAAACAGTCTTTGATGAAGACCTGGCAGAGGGCAGTATTGAAAAATTTGCTGATTATGCCCAGAGAAAAGGGTTACAGGTAATTGTTGAAGTACATTCAGAGCAGGAGTTCAAGGAGGTTTTGGAATTAAAATTGCAGAAACACAATCTAATAGGAATTAATAATCGAGACTTAAAGAATTTAGAAGTTAATATTACAACTACGGAAAAGTTGCTGACAAAGCATAACAAAGGAGAAAATATTATCATTAGCGAGAGTGGAATAAGTAAACAAGAAGAGATTCAACATTTAAAGAGAGCAGGAGCAGATTCTTTTTTGGTAGGGTCTAGCATTATGGAGTCGAAGGACATCAGATCGAAGGTAAATGAGCTCTACCTTTCGCTTAGTTAACCAACAATGATAATGACAATAATAATGAAAATAATAGGAAAATTAGTAAGACGATGATGGTAATAACATGCTTATCCCGAACGTCTTAATACTCCTTGACTTCACTAGGAGTATAATCAAAATATGCTAAGCAATTTTCCAATAGCTGGCAAATATGGAGAGTACGGCGGACGGTTTATTCCTGAAACTCTTGTTCCTGCCGTAGAGGAGCTGGAAGTAGCTTATGAGAAATACAAGAATGATCCAGATTTTAGAAATGAACTTTCATATTATCTATGTCAGTATGCAGGCCGTCCAACACCACTATACTTTGCAAAAAATCTTACTTCCTATGTCGGAGGTGCAAAAATATATCTCAAAAGGGAGGACCTGTTGCACGGAGGTGCGCATAAAACGAATAATACGCTAGGTCAGGGTTTATTAGCGAAGCGAATGGGCAAGAAGAGAATAATTGCTGAGACGGGGGCAGGTCAACACGGAGTAGGAACTGCAATTGCTTCTTCAGTATTAGGCCTAAATGCTGAAATATATATGGGCTCAAAGGACATCAGGAGGCAAAATGTCAATGTCTTGCGAATGCGATTGCTTGGAGCACAGGTTCATGCTGTTAGATCTGGCACGCAAACCCTAAAGGATGCGATTAATGAAGCGTTACGAGATTGGATATCGAATGTTGAAACGACGTATTATCTTATCGGTTCTGTAGTTGGTCCCCATCCTTATCCTATGATGGTAAGAGATTTTCAGAGTATAATAGGCCAGGAAATAAGACAACAAATGAAAGAGATTTCCAATGGGATGCCAAACGCAATAGTTGCTTGTGTGGGAGGCGGAAGTAATGCCATAGGAACGTTCTATCCTTTCATAGACGATGACGAAGTATTATTGTACGGAGTAGAGGCTGGAGGAAAAGGAGTACATTCACCAAAACATTCTGCAACATTATCCGCTGGCTCAAAGGGAATTTTGCATGGCATGCTAAGTTATGTATTACAAGATGAATTTGGTCAGATCCAGGGTACGCACAGCATATCTGCTGGTCTAGATTATCCGGGCGTTGGACCTGAACATGCTCTTCTGATGGACGTTAAGAGGGCAAAGTATGTCAACTGTATTGATGAGGATGCTGTCAAGGCTTTCTTGACACTATCAAAACATGAGGGTATAATCCCTGCTCTAGAACCGTCCCATGCTATATCTTATGCCATGAAACTTGCAAAAAAAATGGATAAGAGTGAAAGTATCGTAGTTACTCTTTCTGGTAGGGGAGATAAAGACATTGGCATTATTTTGCATTATTTGAAAACAAAAGAGCGGCAGAAAAGAAACCATGGTACAAGTAGATCCAAAAAGCGATAACGACAAGAATAATACTAATAGTAATAGTAATGGGAATAATGCTACAACCAATTAGCACTAATAGAATCAACATGAAATTTAACGAGCTAACTGAAAACAATGAGCGTGCATTAATTTGCTATGTAGTAGCTGGATATCCAGACATGAAAACTACAGAAGATATAATTTCTTCTTTGGTAACAGGAGGAGCAGATATTATTGAACTTGGAATTCCTTTCTCAGACCCTATCGCTGATGGATCAACAATTCAAGAAGCATCCTACAAAGCTCTCTTAAAGGGTATTACTCCTCAGAAATGTCTAAAAATCTCAAATAATATCAGGAAAAAATTTCCTAATCTTCCAATTGTAATAATGACTTATTCAAATATCCTACAAAGGCAAGGATTTGAGAATTTTATGAGGAGATCGAGACAATGTGGTATTGATGGATTTATCCTTCCTGACATGATAATAGAGGAATCATATCCTTATGTTGAAAATGCAGCGAAGCTGGGCCTTGCAACGATATTTCTTGCATCTCCCAATACAAGCAACACTAGACTTCAATCCATCCTCCGTAGGTGTACGGGATTTATTTACATGGTTTCAGTTTATGGAATAACTGGGGCTAGGAAGTCATTTTATGGTTATACATTTGATGCTATTAAGAATATTAAGAAAACATGTATGATAAGCAAAACTGCATCTTCGTCAAGACCACCTCCATTAGCAGTAGGATTCGGGATCAGTACTCCCTCGCATGTAAAATTGATGAGCGACGCAGGCGCAGATGCAGTCGTTGTAGGTAGTGCTATAATAGACATTATAAGAAATAGCAAAAATAAGAAAAAAATGCTTCATGATTTACAATCGTTTGTTGTCAAGATGAAGCGTGCTTGCACTTAGTATTGTCAGAAATAATAAATAATTCATCAACATCCTATATGTGAAATCAAAAATACTTAAAACCCCGAATAGTATGATGATCATGATAACCAAAACATTAGTATGACAAAAGTCATTCTGTAGGTTCAGAGAATAAATATCACATTATACAGCAAAGTGCTGTGAAAGAGAAAGATCTAAAGCATCTTTTCATTAATTCACTTGAATCCGGTCATACTGATTATAATGACTTTCTCCCCACATCTGCAACTGGTAGTAGGGAGATAAGAGTAAGGGATGAAGGATATTTCAGAAACTTCGATCTAGTTATAGCAATCTTGGAGAAACATAATGAGTCTGACATTCGTTATGATTCTATTCGATCCTTTGATAATTACTTCAACATACTGATGCGTGCAGGACTTTTAGCACAATTTGCAAAAGCAGAAAAATGTAGAATTGATTGGATTCGTTTTTACCCGGTCGAAGTAAAATCAGACGATGATGCTCTAGATGATCGTCTGCCAAATCAAATTCTTAATGCTATTCTAACTTTTGGCAGGTCGTTGCTCGTATTAGATGAAAAGCATTCGAAAAAAGCTAAATTACGAAGCTTGTTAAAATTAATACCTGCTACGGTTATAGGCTACACTGGAATCGAAGATCATTTTCAAACGCTTTCAGTATTTGATCGGTTTGTTACAGATGCCATGTTTCATATCCCTAAGAGAACTATAGTCAGAATACTCCAGCAGAATGGGATTTCTTATGATAAAGTGAATAAAATATATCGTTGTCTGGCAAACTTACAAAGGATAAATCAGAAGATTGCATTTAGTCAATTATATGAAGAAGATAACCAAGATCTTGGATTCAAATTAGAAGAAATGGATCTCCTACAAAGACTAATAGATATATCAACAAAAAGTTCAGATAAAAAGGAGATAGCCAAGTGGATAAGGTTTACAGCAGATACCAAAATAACAGATTATTTCTAGGTTTACCGTATTTTATGTCATGGTAAACGGACTAAAAATTATGGATTCAGTTTATTCCTATCTGTGTATCTTTGTCTGACTTGATGATGCTGTTCTGCTGTCTCGGGAATAAAAACCAGTAATCATTTTGAACTAAAGAGATCGCGAAGAAATATTACTTAATGGATTAACATAATAAGGAGCCAAAAGCAGGCAGAACAAGAATAACAAGAATAGCAATTTTACTTTGTCCGATTTTGTAGCCGCACCATATTGTATATGCCTACCAAATCAAAAGTCTTTACGCGCAGGTATCTCAGGATTCCCAAAATCCTTCGAAAACGCTGAATAAAGCTTAATTGATTGACCATGTTTAACCTGGTAGGTACCAATCGATTTTATACTTGTTTTATACTCGTCCTTTAACGCAATTAAAGCCTCTGCTAAAATATCTGCAATTAATATGTGAAGATTATTGCCCATGTCCATAATGCGGCGAGCCAATATAATGCCTGGACCCCAATAATTCTGGTTATTTTTTACATCATTAACTGTAAAGACGGACCCGGAGTTTAAGCCAATTCGCACGCCAATCACATCACCATTACTTTTCTCGGCATTGTAATCACGAAGTTTCTGATGGAGTTGTATACTTAACTGAAATGGCAATTCAGGATTTAAGAGAAAGCCAATGACCATACCATCGCCAGTAGGTAGAATAATTTTTTTGTCGTCCTGATTGAATGCATCACACGATATGATAAGATTATTTAGGTTTTCAATCTTTTCTCTCTGTTTAGTAACAGAATATGAAGGATCTGAAAGGCCTACAATGTCTATGAAGAAAAAATTCGCATTTATAACTTCAGACGCTAGTCCAACCTCTACTATGTGAAAGCCATAGGCTCCTGCAAGTTTCATGTATATATCCAAATGGCTACTGTGAAACGGTAAATCAGAATACATTACAGGGACATCAAAAATTGGGTCTTTGCAGAGATAACAGACCAACGAGTGTAAGTGTTCACCGAATGTGAGACTTCCTTCAGAAGTTATGTCGAATCTGATCCATGTCGGATTGTGATGAAGACCTTTTATAGACAATAGTCTAATGTTTCTGGTGAACGTTTGGTTGCGCTCCTCAAGCTTTATTTCAAGTATGCCGTCAAATATAGAACTTAACCGATTCGTCTCGTACTCATTTGATGAGGAAGTCGTCAGTGTAAAAATTGCCTCTACTTCAAACATCTTTAAAAGATAATAAATATCAGTAACAAACGTTTCAACCGCCTTTTCGCCAAAAATTGCCAAAAGGTGCGTCAGAGAGTCAACAATAAGCAGCATTGAACTGCCCTCGGGACCGTTATCTTTATTCTTGCTAATCTCTGGCTTGATGTCAAATCGACCAGGTCGTTTCTTATTGCTAGAATTTTTGATCTCTGTTATAATACCTCTAATTTCATCTACTGTAATGGATAATTTCTTTGACGGGTCTATATCCTTGTAATAATAGGGATTTATGAATTTAGAATTATTATTAAGGTCTATCTCACTTATGCTATTAAATTGACTTCTATACTGCTTGTCTGTTAAAGTAGAGCTAACATAAATACAGTAGTCCCCGTGATTTAGCCCCTCCAGGAAGAATTGCCTGCAGTAAATACTCTTTCCTGAGCCTGCAGTGCCTGTGAGAAGAAGCATGCTATCAGGAATACTATCTCTGTTCATCAAACGAGATATGCCAGGAATACGCACTTGATGAAAAAATAGGATCATCCGTATATACTTATATTTTTAGACGAGGTTAGACTAATACTATATTGCTTCCATTGATTTTATAAGCTCCTCGACTTTATTTGCAAATGGATGTCCTGGATGTTCTAGAGCTGTCAAGTACTCCCTCCTACTAAATTGAATGTCACAATAGCATGGTATTGCAGAAATAACATTCATCCTTACGTTATTTGAAAGGGTCTGTATAACCTCTGAATAACCATGCTCCCTTGACGTAGGAAGTCCAGATCTTTCAGAAGAAATAGAATGGGTATTATCAGTAAGATTAGTAGTAGCAGGGGTGATGGTGCCTGCCTTAGTATTGCCAGTAGTTGAAGCAGAGGAAGAAAGGCGTTTCGTATCAAATGATTCCAGGGGAACGCAGTATCCGTCCACCCTATTGAGTAGAAGATATGACTTGGCTCCAAATTTTGTAAAAGACCCATAAATCTCATCAGCCATCTTTCGTGTGCCCTCAATATCAAGATCACCCATTTTAAGAGTTAAAAAAAGAGTATCTGCAACAGCTAATGCATTTATTGACCAATATCTTATACCAGGACTGGTATCTATTATAATATAGTCAGCGTCATATTGTGAAATCAGATGTTCTCGTAAGAGTATAAACCTGCGTAGAAGCTGTATTTTCGAAGTATCTTGCTTGCCTGCTCCTCCTCCGCCACCGGTACCTCCTTCAAGTTTGTATATTTCTTCTTTCTTAGAATTGGAAAAAGCAACCCATAACTTACCATCACCATGATTTTTATTCTTAGCCCCATCGTAATTCTTTTCACTTATAGTAGGTGTAAGATCCAAGAGGATATCGTCAAGCTCTGCATTAGAGTATAGGTAATCATTTATCCATTTCTTAGGTTCTTTCTTAAAATAGGACTGCATACTCGGGGCATAAACATCAAGATCCAGCAAAAACACATTGTATCCCTTTTTTGCTAATAACGCGGCAAAATTGGAGGCTATCGTTGTCTTTCCTGTGCCTCCTTTGTAAGAATGAAAAGCAATACACTTACTCATTTAATCTAGTCTAAAAATCACTTTCACCCTATTAAACCCTGCCAGTGCCCCACACATTCGAGGCTCCATTGTTGGCAGAGACTTTGTATGCAGAATTAGCAGGCAAAGAATTTTATTTCTTCGAATAGATTTTTGAAATATACAGTTACTCCAAATTAGAAAACCTGTTTGCATATCAGAATTAGACTAGCAGCTAATTTCTATTAACATATATAAGAAAAGAAGGGAAACTTCCTGATAAATCTATAAGTGTTCAGCAATTAGATAAGATACCATTGATATCTTCATGCGATCATATCCGAAAGTAGTTGCAAGATTTTTTTATCTATATTTAATTATGTATAACAAAAGAATGGAGAAAATAGTATTAGAGGATGAATTAACCTAATACAAAAAATATGAATCATAGGGCTTGTGCTTAACTACTGTTAATCAACAGCCTAGTTAGAAAAATATTATTTCACTCCGTTAAGCAATTCAAGGGTATCTGTCGCAATATCGATGACAGTATGTGAATGGACATTAGGTTCTACGGAAACTACAAGAATGTTTTTATCCAAGTAGAATGTCAATATCGAGATCTTTTCGCGTTCGACGTAGACAAATCTGGCTTTTCCCAATGTGTTATCGAACCTCTGTCGCATGGATTTTCTAAGAGCTGTTTGAGCTAAATACAATTCATCATTATCTTCTTCTGTCATAGAGTCAATTCCTTTACGCATCCCACCTGCAAGTAATGAGCCCGCATCATCAATCACGGCGGTATAGCGTATGTCTTCATGCAATGCGAAGACTTGTTCACATAGTTTTGCAAAATCCATTAGATATAATTTATAATTTTTAGTATATAAAAAATTCTCGTCAAGTTCAGATCGTTGTTATGTTATCATTATGGTAATAGCAAAGAAAATGGATGCTAGCCCTTATCATAATAAGAAAAAATTGATGAGATTATGCGATGTAAGAATAGAGACCCCAATCGATCAAAATGATATGCGGTCTAGCTAACAGTAAAACACGAAAGTAATTAATAGATCGATGACGGTTCTTAAGCGGTGAAAATCAGACGAGATGAGTTACGGGAATACTGATCCATATGAATGGTTTAGACGGTTTTTTGGAGGCAGTGGGATTCCAAGAGCCTCACGGCAAGGCGGGGACATATTTGGAGAACTCGATAGCATGACACGAGAAATGGAGAGAATGTATGAGGAACAATTTAAAGATATACAATCGACCGCGCCAAAAGAACTAGTAAGAGAGTATGAAACCTCTGAAGGGGAGAAGGTGAGAGAGATAGGTCCGATTGTTTATGGTTATTCAGTAACCATAGGACCTGACGGCAAACCGAAGGTAAGGGAATTTGGGAATGTAAAATCGCCAAGGAGTAGTGGTTCCTTTGGTGCTAGCAGGCCTCAGATTAGCGCAGAAAGAGAGCCCTTGGCAGATGTGATCGACTCAGATAAAGAAGTTAAGGTTGTAGTAGAGCTGCCAGGAGTGAATAGGGAAAATATTAAAGTAAATGCTTTAGAAGGTTCAGTTGAGATATCTTCTGATACTCCTGAAAGGAAGTATCACCGTATTTTGGACATACCATCGGATGTTGATATCAATTCTGTCAAATCCACATTTAAAAATGGGATTCTCGAAATAATCTTCGCCAAGAAAGGAAGCCCCAAGGGAAAGCAGATCAATGTAGAGTGATTACTGCTGCTAGCTAATTTCGGTAGATTATGATCGTATAATGAATTGATAGCACTCGCTGTGTAACATGTACCTTACCAGCTGTTTAAGGAATATTATCAATCTTTATGGACATCTGCAATAAGCAAAAATCGCGACACAGTAATGCCTTCCAGGCGCTTGGCAATAGCTATTTCCAAATGCTGATACCTTCTTTCCTCCGGGCTATTCACTGTGAAGTGCTCTTAATCAATTGCGACTAAAATCTTATAATACTGATTCTCGTAAGCGGTCTTAAAATGCTCGTCAAGTACGTTTTGTCGATTTAACCAATACACCGTGGTATTCTTTGCATCAGCAGCAGGTTGCTTGCTTATGACAAGCCATTTATCAGATAACCATGGTTCATAGTAAGAGGTTTTCTGTATGCTTGCTCCACTTATTTCGTCAAAATGTCTTAAGGAGATCCCACTAGACGACATTATCCTGTGCCCTTGAGGAGAGCCCGTTAACATCATAATGGAACCATTGCCCTTATACTTTGAACCCAGCACCTCTCCAGTCTGTACAGCAAAGGGGTTGGGATTATACAAAAAACCATTCTTCGCATCATAGAATGTTATCACTTCTCCAATTATTGGTGTAAGAAGCGGATAAGCAAACAACAAGCAAATTACGCTTCCTAAAGCAAGCCTATTCTCTCTTATCACCTTTGGCAATAATTTGATAAGGATTGAGACAAGCAGTACAACAAGAGGAGATAGCAAGACCAGAAACCTAGAATTAAACCAAGTACCCATTTCCCCGATTCCTGCAATGAGTAAAATCAGAGTTAAAAAAGGAGGCAGAGCCAGATAGAGAAAAGTAAATCTAATCTTACTATTATTTCTGGTACAGAATAATTCATACAAGACATATCCTATGACAGCTGACCCAAGCAGTAGAGGTCCATACATTGCTAATGCCGTTTTTGCATAGATACTGAGGACATTGAATGGCTGAAGAAACAATAGTTCACGGTATGGCCGATTCAAGGCTTGTGAAGCTGCGGAATAATAATCGGCATTGGCAAATTGTAGGGGATCGCCATATAGATAAGCATTAAAGAGAAGCCAAAAGACTATACCCGAAACTGAAACAGTTGAAATCAACAGAGCTTTGGTCGTCGTTTTTCGTACATAGATATTATGCCTCTTCAAGAAAAATAATGCTACTAAAGGTATGAAAAAGATTGGCAATATCCATCCTTCATACCTGCAAAGTGTAGCTAAGCAAATGAAGATGGAGCATTTCAACAAATCACTAAAGCTATCGTGATGTTCAGCAAATTGCTCAGTCCACCTTTGAAAGTAATAAGCAGAAGCTACGAAGAACAGCATGAACGGTGCTTCTGTCATTGCAGTTATTCCGATGTACAAGATGTTTGGATTAAAAGCGTAGAGCAATGCTCCTGCGAGACCGATATAGTAGGTAGGAGCAAATGTCTTTATCATCCTGAACAAAAATAAAGAAGTAATAGCAAGGCATGGGAGACTTACGAACATACCAGATAATCCTGTTTTAAATAGGAAATTTATTAAAGAGAAAGGTAAAAGTAAAAAAAAAGGTAAGGGAAGCCATACTGTTCCTATATGAAGTAATCCAGGTCCAATGCTGTCGATTATTGACCTAGCAATCACTAGATGCGAAACGGAATCACCATAGTATAGAAGAGAATATTTGTCTAGGTCATGCAGATAAAGTGCTGCGGTTCCTCCTACTATAATTATTAGCAGAAATATCGGTAGTAAGGGTGATCTAGTCACTAATCTATCTATACACTGCAGCGTTGCCCTCAAGTAGAGCTCAATGTCTGTTCTATTATTTAAATTACAGTAGAATATTCAGTCTACTCAACTAACAACTAATGAAACTAGTTGTACTATGGATATTAGGATTTAGCAAGGTATAACCCAATAAGCAAACGGGAACATAGATTATGATTCATAGGTAGGAAAACATGAGGTTCGGTAGCAAGAGAAGAGCACTCGAGTGGATCGTGAAAGATAGCACTAAGAAAAATTATCTAATGCTGAGATTGATCCAAAACAAAAAAGCAACATCATAATATTACTATGATACTGAAAGGACCATTACATGTCCAAACTGATCACGCTATCTCACCGAATAGGTCATAACATTATGACTTTGTTATCTACAATTTGAGGCACATTTCATGAGTAAGGAGGTAAAAATTTGGTCACTCGCAAACGCATATCTGAGCTGTTCCTCGTTCCGCGGATCTGTAATAACACCTAATTCTTATTCTCGTCCAAATTTTGGTTTCGGTACCGTGGGATAACATGGGTTAGTGTACGATAGCTGCGTTTTTGAACTTTAGACAATGTACTAGAGGAAAAAGGCACTCTACGTAACTTTGTAATTTGTTAATAACAGAACGAACTGAATCTAATTTAAATTATTCGAGGCTGTGTCTCTTGACTTGTCAATATTGCTTCTTCTTGTTCGTTCCAAGCTCCAAAGTTCAGCCATTTTGTTGATTTTATCTTGTTCTAGTCTCTGGTTTTCCTCCTCTAATGAACGCTTTTGCTCGCTTAGTGAGATGAATTTCGCATGTAAGGCCATATAGGCTTGTGCCAAACAATTCATTTCCTGTAAATTAAGGTGATTAATTTTTCTGAGGTCCCCGTACCTCTCGAATTCATATGCCAAGTCTACCAAGTTAATATGGTCCTTGTACTTATCCCAGATCTTTGTTAGAACGAGATTCCATTCTGCATTTCCATGAATGGTAGGGCTGGTTGCTATTTTTTTGAGTTTGAATTCTTGTCTAAATTCCTAGCGTCTCGTCATTACTACCTGAATTGGATGGCGTAATAGGGTCTGGTAGATCACTAGGAGGGGTTCCGCCCACGGGGGAACTATTATTCTTCATCACTACTTCCTGAAGGTTTGAGCCGCTATTACTATTCAAGAACGAAGAAATTTCGTTCTCAGCCTTTTTTGGCCTCGTTCTGCGTTTCCACTCATCAGGACAGACTTGTTCGATGAGTCTTGTTGTGATTATCTTTTCTGCGATTTCTTCTTTCAATGTATTTTTAATCTCCTCACATATACTGTCAGGCTTCGAACAGTCTTTTGAAACGCTCTACCCAAGATCAGCACCAAATCTTTCTTTTTGATAACCAAATTTTGAAATTCCTGCTTTACTTCCTTTATTGTAGCCTCTAAATCTGGATCTACTGGTTTGGCTTCAAACTCTTTATCCATACTAATGTGTAGGACTAATATTCTATAAAAATCGTATGTTACGGGAGTCATAGATCTATTCTATATGGCGCATCCTTCATAAATATAGCAAGAATTTGTAAATGCTTTAAAGATTTTACAAAAACAACTACTAAAAAGACGAGAACTCACGTTTGTCAAAGCAATAAAGAGAATAGAATCGGTATAGATTAAGATAATTTCATTAGAATTATCTCTAACGATAGATATTTTGGATTTGATTTTCTATTTTTAGTTCATAATTATTCTAAACTTAAGCCTTTGTATGCAATGTGTAGAAATAATAAAGACAATCGATGACCGTCGCTGCCCCTACTTCCTCCTTGTATAGTAGCTCTGAAATCCCTAATACGATATCATCCTCAGTTCTTATCAATTTTTGCTACTGCCTCCTCCACCTACTTCAGGAACAATTCTGAATATTTTACCCTGACCAATCGACACAACATAGAGATAACCATCAGGTCCTACTTCAAGATCGGTAATACCCCCAAAGCCTGTGGCAAATGTTATATCTTTTAGGTCTTCGTCTGTGTAGGCAACTTTATCAGCAGCAAGAGAACCCTCAAGAATTAAATGGTCTCTTCCTTGGTTTAAGCTAAAATGGTAGATGTTTCCCTTGTGAACATCACCTACGAACATTTCATTTCGGTATTGTGCTCCAAATTTGTCAGAATTGAAAAATTTAATCGCGGTAGGACCAACCGTGTGATTCCACACAAATTCAGGCGGACGATATACTCCCTTTCCATCAAAAACAACTAAATTGTCAGGCTGAAGCGGAGCTAGTCCTGGTCCTTCATTGCTTCCTTCATCTGTACCGCCTGCTCTTATCCAGATTCCCTGATACTTGCTCCATCCGCTGTTAAAACCGGGCTTGACTAAATTGATTTCATCACCAAATCCTGGACCATTTTCTGTGTCCCACAAGTTACCTGTTACAGGGTCAAAATCTATTCCGAAACTATTACGTATCCCGTATGCATAATACAGTTTTAGAGCAGAGGTACTTCCAATAATATCGTTGCCCACAGGATTACCGTCCTGAGTAATTCGTAGAATTCCACCCGTGCCATCAGGTGGACCCCTATTCTTAAAATTTTGTGCCTGAGTCTGATGACCATCCACATCACCAATCGGAACATACAAGTTCTTGTCTGGACCGATCACTATTGCACCACCATTATGACGTGGGCCAGGGGTAGCAGGCAAATCAAGAAGAAGCTTAGGGTTTACTAGTTGATTATTGACCAGCTCATATCTATAAAGACGATTTCCAATAGGAATGCCGCCATCCTGTCCTTCAGCCTCTGTATAGTACAAGAAGACATATATGGAACCAGGCTCACTCTTTGAGATAGCAATCCCACACATACACCTTTCAATTTGAGTAGCTACGCTTACATCGAGTAGTGGTTGTTGAGATACCTGGCCATCTACGATCCTTTGCACAGTCCCTTTTTCTTTCTCCAAAACCAAGATATCGTTAGGACCTAGAAATGCCATCCTAGTAGGAAGTTCCAGGCCCTGTGCTACCACCTCTGCCTTAAGACCGGCATTCGCTATCGTTGGATTTCCATTGTCTTGCGCAAAGCGTAGCACAGGTATATATGCCTGCACATTAGGAAAATGAAATCCCCCTGATGTTACACTTATGCTTAAAATTGGGAGCAATAACAGAAATACAATAATAGGAGACAGTTTCTTAAGAGCAAAAGGCCGCATATACAGGATCTTCTTCCTAGTTCTATGCAAGTAGTATTTTTTCCTTTCGAACATGCAGCATCAACCTAGTCTCAAGGCGTTTCATGAAATTAGTCTGATAGGTTAGTGATAACAGGTGGGTTAATTTTTAACAATAATATTAAGGCCTTCGAATCATCTATGCTTTGATGTTCGATTTTAAACAGTAATGTATTGTAAGCCCAGACAGTATGCTTAATAAGACCTGTGACTAGCATCAACAAGTCTTCGACCGATGAACAAAGCTTCGTGCGCTGTTCGTTCCTTAATTGGAATCAAATACACATGATGGTAAGGATGCCTCAAGAAATTACAAATGATTCTCTAGAAAAAATCGCCACTGAAGTAAGAGGCTGTCTGCTCTGTAAACTGTCGAGAAGTAGAAAAAATGCTGTACCCGGTGAAGGACAGTTACCAGCGAAAATAATGCTGATAGGTGAAGCTCCTGGCAAAAATGAAGATGAGAAAGGCCAGCCTTTTGTCGGCGCTGCAGGCAAAGCCCTAGATCTTGCATTAGAAAAATCAGGAATCCCGAGGCAATCTGTTTTCATAACTAATATAGCCAAATGCAGGCCACCAGACAATAGAATACCTGAACCTGAGGAACAGATTGCATGCAGACCGTATCTGGATAGACAAATTTCGCTGATTAGCCCACAAATTATTTGCATACTCGGAAATACTGCCTACTCTTCCTTATTAGGAGGGAAATCTGTCATGGCAGATAGAGGAAAAATTCTGAAGAGAGATGGACAAGAATACTTAATAACAATTCATCCTGCTGCAGCAATTTATAACAGAAATTTTCGATCAGTACTAGAAGATGATCTTTCTCTACTAGGTCAAGAAATCGAGAAAAGGCAAAAGAATTCAGTGCACTCTAGATCGTTAGACAACCTGGAGGGTTATACACAACAGCGGGAACAACAACAAGGACCAGGAAAAGAAAAAAAGAGAATTATGAAAAAGAAAAGAAGCAAAAAATGAAGAAACAGAAATAGAAACTTTGGTTAGATCCAGACCGAAAATTGAATTTAGAACAACGTTTTTTCTAGCTTTTGATATTTGGTTTTTTGTGATATATAATAACATATATTACATCATAGAGTTTGGCAACTACTTTTTTAATAAATAAAAGCGTAAGAATTGCTGGTGGGATTAGAGCTACGATCATAGAATCGGCAGCGTATTCCCTGGGCAGTGCAGGAGCAAGCACAGCCATAATCACGAAAATAGAAATACTCATTGTAAATAAGAAAAACGATGCAATGAGCAACATCATTATCGTTTGCAAGATGATAACACGAAAATTAACCATGGATATATAGTCATCTAACTGTAAGAATACCAACTTTAATAATAGTATAGATACGCCAATAAATGAAATATTAGATGGGACCAAAAATTGAAGCAAAATCTTGGAATCCTGCTCTGGAACAGAGTATTTTTAAAATTTGGGAAGATAACAACCTTTACATATTTTCTGATACATTTACAGAAAAAAAGCCTTTTGTGATAGACACACCTCCGCCATATCCCTCAGGAAGGCCCTGGCACATAGGAGCTGCGGCTCATTATGCTCAAATAGACATGATCGCAAGAACTGCCCGGATGAAAGGATACAATGTGATGTTTCCCATAGGCATAGATAGAAATGGATTGCCTGTTGAGATTTACACAGAGAAAAAATACAAAATTCAAATGAGAAAGATGGATAGGGCCAAGTTCCTAGAATTATGTAGCCATGCTCTTGATGATCTTGAAAAAGAAATGATTCTCATCATGAAAAGTATGGGCATGAGCTGTAATTTTAAGGACTATTATCGGACTGATTCTAATGAATTTAGAACGTTAACCCAGAGTACCTTTATTGATTTGTGGAAGCAGGGACTTGTCTATATTGCCAACAGACCCAATAATTACTGCCCGGACTGCGGAACTACAATAGCCGACCAGGAAATTGTTTACAAAGATATTCCCACTAAACTTGTTTACATAAATTTTATGCTTAAAGCCAGCGACAATAGGACTATCACAATTGCAACTACGAGGCCAGAACTACTCTTTGCATGCCAAGCTGTAATCGTAAATCCTCAAGATGAGCGTTACAAAGAGCTACAAGGAAAGACTGCTATTTTGCCTTTATTCTCTAGAGAGATTCCTATTCTGCCGCACCATTCAGTAAAACCAGAATTTGGCTCAGGCGCAGTAATGGTATGTAGTTACGGTGACCAAAACGATGTAAACTTATTCAGGGAATTGCGATTGCAAGAAATTGTTGCTTTTAACGAGAACGGACTTACTACCCTTGAAGCAGGTCCTTATTCTAACCTTAACCCACAGAAAGCTAGAATAAGAATCATTGAAGATCTAAAGAAGGCAGGTGTAGTAGAGAAAGAAGAAAATATTCTTCACAGAACGCCATTGTGTGAAAGAAGTATGAATCCAATTGAGATAATCCCGTTGCAGGATTACTATATCAAACAATTGGAGTACATTCCACAGCTAAAAAAACTAGCTATGCAGCTAAATTTTCATCCCCCAATGCATAGACAAATTTTACTTAACTGGTTAGATTCAGTAGCAATTGATTGGCCTATTTCAAGAAGGCGATTTTACGGAACAGAGATTCCAATTTGGTATTGTAACAATTGCAAAACCCCAAACCTTCCTGAAGCAGGTAAATATTATCGACCTTGGAAAGAAAATCCTCCCTTTCAACGCTGCCACAAATGCAGCAGTACGGAATTCACCGGCGAAGATCGAACATTTGATACCTGGATGGATTCTAGTATTACCCCGTTATTTATCACAAAATACGGAAGAGACAAAAGTCTACATTGCCATCTTTATCCCACACAAATAAGACCGCAAGCAAAAGATATCATAAGAACCTGGCTCTATTATACAATATTACGTTGTTTCCAATTAACCGACAAATTACCATGGTCGGATGCTTGGATCATGGGTTACGGTGCGGATGAGAAGGGCGAAAAGATGAGCAAAAGCAAGGGGAACGTAATAGATCCATATCCTATTGTACATCATTATGGGGCAGATACTATGAGATTTTGGTCAGCCAGTGAAGCTAATTTAGGCTATGACTTTAGATGCTCAGAACAAAGGATCGCTGGTGCAAAAAACTTCCTTTCAAAACTGTGGAATATAGGTAGATTCCTCTCCTCTTTCGAGGTTATATTGGAAATGCCTGAGCAAAGGCTTGCCATGTCAGACAGATGGATCTTGGCCGAATTATCAAAGTTGGTCATAATATGCAATAAGGGCTATAATGACTTTAATTTCTTTATTCCAGCAAATGCTATAAGAGATTTTACTTGGAACCTGTTTGCGGCACATTATATAGAATTAGTCAAAGGGAGAGTATATGATCTAAAAAATGAGACCGGCCAATATTCAGCTACGTTTGCATTGCACAGATGTTATTCGACTATCTTACTGCTGTTGGCACCTATTTGTCCTTTTATCACTGAAAAGTTATGGACCACAATTTATTCACAAGGAACTATTCATTTACAAGAACTTCCTAGTGCAGAACAATATTATCATCTGGGGAACGACCTAACGAGGTATACTAGGCCGATCACTGATTTTAATTCGATGGTTTGGAATAAAAAAAAAGAGACTATATCGAAGGAAACTGGGAGGCCGCTCTCTCTAAAAGATTCTATTGGTGTTGCTATACCAGTTGAATTACAGGTGTTCAAAGAGGATCTCACGGCAATGCATAATATCGAAAAGTAAAATAACTATCATAAAAGTCAATACAACCACGTCACTGTCTACGTTTATGGGCAACCATACATTGTTCCAGTTGTATACGTATTTGACCAAGGTTACTTTTTCATTTCAATAGATAGATAGTCCAAAAGCGTTAGACATGAAAATCTAAAGAGGGAAAGCAGTATCTTTCAGATTTTCCAAAATTTTAATTATTGTATCGTGTCTGCTTCCTTACTTTCGCATAACTTAGTTTCTTGAAAGTTAATTTGTTCTTTATTGGATATGTTCTACCTTGCTGAGTCCATCGATACAAACTTAATAGCATCATTTAGTTTCGTTGCTTATGTTATTAAGTAGAGTACACTGGCAGGATTGAGATTTACCTCATATTCCGTGTGTGGCGCTATTCCGCTCCACTTAAGAGAGAAGTCAAAATAAGAGAGATCTCTCCTCTTATGGAAGTGTCCTCACTTTACGAAAATATTCTAGAGATTGTGTGACTACTTCTTAACTGGTTTATTTTGTCCTTCTGCTCCGGGATCGCTAACTGTTAGACCTGGCGCTGGTCCTGTTTGATTGCTACTACCGGTCTTATTACCAACTGGTTGAGAGGCCTTATCTGACGAGAGTTTCTTACTAACAGCGGTATTGAGTCCAGTTACGATGACGGCAGCAACCACTGCAAATATTTTTTTTTAATTCATTACCGTGAGTATATACACGGTCGGTATTACGCATGTTATCCGACTGAAGTATACAGCCTTTCTTTAACGACTAATCCGACTACAAGGCAACGAAACCTGAAAGGCTAAATATATTTGATCAGTCGCCCGCGAGAGCAGTTGTTTTAATTTGTTTTAATTTTCTTTTAATAGCTGTAAGGAAATACAAGCTTCTAATGAATAATGAAAAATAAGATTAAGACAGTGGTCATCTATGTCTAAGCAACAAAACAATGTTCTAATTTGTTGATAAATAAAAAGAAGGCTTCGTTGTGTATATATTGTATACGAAAGCGAACCTTTAAGATATTCTAGGATACAACCATAATCCAGGGATGAAAGAGGAATCAGTAACAATAAGTGTAATAATGACGATACTGACAACCCTAAGTACCGCTATATTGTAAAGCACAGAATACTACAGGGGTTGCAGATGGTGTTTGGGTCTTCTTGCATTTGCGTCCTGGTGAACACGAACTTCGCTTCAAAGGAGTTAGTGTAGATTATACTCGTGCTCGTGCGACGAATTTTATTGCTGATGTAACTTTTCACCTGACAATAAGTCCTGATCGCCGATAACTATAAAGTGGATAAACTGAGTTTTGCAGGAAAGGGTAGCACTGCTAGCTATATGTATAATAGCCGAATATTGAAGATAAGTGTTTATGCGGATCTTCTATTCCTCTACGCTCTGACTTTGTATGTTACAAGTGGGTCAAAATCGCGCTTTGCGTTAACACGCCAAATTTAATCGTATATTCTCTACTTTGCTTTGGATGGGGAATCTTCAGCACCAACCGGCAGAATAAAACTCGTGAGAATCTCCAGGTCCAAGTGCCGTATCATCACAATCACATATACGATTAGTAGAAAGGGATGCATTAAAAGGTCCAGTCTCTATCTAGTAAAGCGTACCAATTTCCCCTACCGTCCTATCAATTCTGGCCAACAATGCATTAGCAAAAAGACAAAGAGCCAGTTTCCACGAGACTGCAGCTCAGTCTTGGATTAACCAAAATGCTTGATGTCAAGACCTACTCTCACAACTACAAGGACACGACAATGCTGCAACTGTCATAGGCAATCAACCATCATCATAAAGAAGGATGCGTGATATGACAGCGAAAATAATGGTGGGCGAGGTTTACTGACCCGATTCACCAAACCCTAACATCGTGTATTCCTAAGTATTCTAGGCTTTCAGAAATCCCAAATGGGTATCAATTTATATTTGCATTTCTATCTTTTTCTTGATTATTTCTATCATCTGACAAGGCCTTGACAAGACGTAGGGCAAAATCTAACTCTCTAACCTTTTCTCTATTTTTCTGCGCACCCTCTGACACAGCCAAAATCAGGTTTTGTAATATGACATTTGGCTCATACAGGTATGATACTAGCTCCTCATGTACAGGAAAGAGTGACGGTCGTCTTCCCTCTCCAGCCAACGGTATGTATGTATGTAAGAAACACAGATTTGGATAAATGAACTAAGGATATCTTTAAGACAGCATTATGGTCTATGTCACGACCTACTTCTACGGTTGTATCAAACTTATCAAGAAGTGGCCACATAGCATCGAATAATGCTTGATACGCATTAACAACGGTCTCTGTAGTATCACCTTTCGGGTCATATGTTATAGACCTCAAAAGATGTTCAGTAATTGCTGAAATATTGATTCCAGTTGCTTTGGCTCTCAATAATGCCTCTGTCAATGCCAAGCGTGAGCTTTTGCTTTTCAGTTTTATCCCTTGCTATTTTTGGCGTCTCCATACGTATACTATATACGTGTAATATATACACGTATAATATATACGGGGCGCTGCAACCCTCTGCTTTGTAGCGGATATTCTCATAGAGGAGTGTTATATAAGATACAATTGATATTAACCTCTTATTGCAAGACGAAGATCGAAACATTATGTGACAATCTTACTCGACAGAGCAACACAGTGTAGCACTTTGATCTTGTTCTTTTCTTTTTAAAGCTTATCTGTATAATGACAAATATGGTGATCGACAAACAGATCTGGACATGCGCGACATGTGGTCAGGGTTTTACTAGAAGACCTAGTGCTGACAGACACAACATTAATCTTCACTCTGGACGTGCATTGGTGATCAGAACGCTTGA